>Ga0208833_1000361_pt1 | contig 12281 bp, 16 predicted proteins | sample DeeseametaMP1788_FD_184181 | JGI IMG/M metagenome (GOLD analysis project Ga0208833, IMG submission 184181) | Marine microbial communities from the Deep Pacific Ocean - MP1788 (SPAdes) | ecosystem: Environmental > Aquatic > Marine > Oceanic | place: North Pacific Ocean | collected 2011-05-03 | reverse complement strand
GGCTCCGCCGCGGGCTCGCGATCCGAAGCGGAAGGCGATTCGGTGCGGGCGGCGGCCTGCGCGCCGGCGATACCCGCCGCGAGCGCGCCGATCGCCGCAGCCATTTCGCTACCGCCGGCGGTGGCGGGCGCATGTACGGGCTCGGCCTCGGTGGTCTCGTCGACCTCGGTGAATTCGCCATCGACGATGTCGTCGTCCTCCGGTTCGGGCTCCGGTTCTTCAGCCACCGGCGCTTCGTCAGTCGGCGCGTCTTCCACCAGCGGCTCTTCTGCGTCCGGCAGCGGCAGCGCGCGGTCGCGCACGCCGAGCCTTTCGAGCAGATCCTCAACCTTTCCGGGCAGATCGCGGCGCAGGCGCATAAACCCACGCGCGCGCACCGGTAGCTCGGGAATCAGTTCGAGCCACTGCTCTTCCGTGAGCCGTGCGGTGGACAAGGTGGCGCAGGCGACGTCGGGTTCGCCTTCCGCGAAATGCGCGACCAGCTCCGGATCGTTCAGCCGTCGGCCCTGTTCGCGAATGATCTCGGCCCGCTCGCGCACCGAGATGGTTTCGGCGAGTGATTCGAGCCGCAGGCGCGCAGCCGCAAGCAGGCTCGGATCGCGCCCTTCGCGGGGACGACCGAGCAGGTCCAGCAACTGGCGATATTGCGTGCGCGCACCCGCGCTCGCGCTCGCTTTCTGGCGCAGGACAGTGGCTAGGCGATCGTCGAACTGCATGATCGGGAAAAGACGCGGGCTCCGGCGACAAACGAAAGGGTCCGCCGGCCCGGGCGGCGCGACGTGTATGGTGCATAACCCTTTAACACGCAGCAGGAATGCCAGTCAGTCCCCACGTTGCAAAGCGGGACATTCGCTGTCATGAACAATAATGTTAGTCGCTCGAATTATTAACAAAGGTGATCCTTTCAGGATTGGTTCGGATGGCGACAGGGATGATGGATTGTTGCGGAAGGGGGGCCTGTGGCCAATCTTGATGAGATCGATCGGCAGCTGCTGCAGGAATTGCAGGCTGAAGGGCGGATTACGAATGTCGAACTGGCGCGCCGTGTCGGGCTGACGGCACCACCATGCTTGCGCCGCGTGCGGGCGCTGGAGGATATGGGCGTGATCCGCGGCTATCACGCCGATCTGGAACCCTCGAAGCTGGGTTTTGCGATCGTGGTCTTCGCAATGGTCAGCCTGAAGAGCCAGGCCGAGGATTCGCTGCGCGAGTTCGAGGCCGCGATGCAGGATCTGCCCGAGGTGCGCGAGGTCCACATGCTCAACGGCGAGATCGATTTCGTTCTCAAGATCGTGAGCCGGGATTTGCAGAGCTTCCAGGAATTCCTGACCAGCAAGCTGACCCCTGCGCCCAACGTGGCGAGTGTAAAGACCTCTCTGACGATCCGGACCAGCAAATATACCCCGGGCGTTCCGCTCAAGTAAGCGGGGCGAGAATGACTTCGTCCGAACCGTTTTCGGGCCATTGCCTGTGCGGCGAGGTGGCCATCGTGCTGGCGCAGCCCTCGCGCGAGGTGGAGATCTGCCAGTGCGATATGTGTCGCCGCTGGGGCGGGGCATTCTATGCCGCGCAGAGAGGTTCCGAGGCGACGGTAACGGGCGAGGATTTCGTCACCGAATACCGCTCTAGCGAGTGGGCAAGCCGGGCCTTTTGCAAACAGTGCGGCAGCGGGCTGTGGTTCCGCTTCCTGCCGACGGGCAACCGCAGCTTTTCCGCAGGATTGTTCGACGGCGCGGCGCATCACGCAATCGAGAAGGAAATCTTCGTCGACGAGCGCGCCGAATGGTGCCGGATCGAGGGCGCTCACCCGCGCCAGACCGGCGCGGAAGTGATTGCGGAGGCCAAGGCGGCGGGTTTTACCTTCGACTAGGCGGGCGTCGGCGGGTTGGCCCGCTTTCTCGTCATTTTCCAATACCGGCAAAAATGGGCGAGACAGTGCGTCGATAAGATGATACATTGTATCAATGAGCAACCCTGCATCCAATTCGACCTCCGACTTCTTCGACCAGAAGATCGCCGACAGCTACGACGAGCGAAACAGCCGGCTGGCCCCGATTTCCGACGGCTTGCACTTCCTGCTGCGGCTGACGCTTGCATCGCTGCCCGAGAGCGCCCGCGTGCTATGCGTGGGCGTTGGCACGGGGGCGGATATTTTCGCGCTCGCCAGCGAACGTGCCGACCTGAAGTTCGTCGGCGTCGACCCTTCGGCCCAGATGCTGGAGATTGCCCGACATCGCCTGGACGAGGCAGGCATCGGCGCCCGGTGCGAGCTGGTCCACGGCTATGTCGACGCGGTGGCGGAGCGCGATTTCGCCGCGGTGGTCAGCCTGCTCGTCGCCCATTTCGTGCAGCGTGAAGACCGCCCCGCGTTCTACCGCGCGATTTACGATCGGCTCGCGCCGGGCGGGCGCTTCCTCAGCGCAGAGATCAGCGGCGACCTCGACGCACCGCAGTTTCCCGCGATGGTCGACGACTGGCGGCAGGTTCACGCGCTGATGGGCGCGAACGAGGAATCGCTCGCCTCGCTGGGCGACACCCTGCGAAACGTTCTCGGCGTGATCGGCCCGGCGGAAACGGAGGCTTTATGGCGCGAGGCAGGCTTTGCTGTGCCGGTGCCGTTCTTCCAGGCATTCATGATTCGCGGATGGCATGCGGACAAGCCGTCCGCCTGACTTCAGCCGCCCGTGACCGCGAAGCTCTGCCGCAGCTTGAGCAGGCTGGCGGGCTGCCAGAACAGCTTTTTTTGGCGCGGAAAGCTGGCGAAGACGGGGTAATCCTTGCCACTGACATTGAGCCTGACCAGGACCGGCAGGTCGCCAGACTGATTCAGGAAATCGCGCAGCGTGCTCCAGTTGCCGACGATCTGGACGAAACACCCGCTCTTCTCTCCGGCGGTGAACTTGCGCGTGGTGGCGCTGTCCAATGTCAGGCTCCCCGCTCTCGAAGCGAGGGTCAGCGCGAAAGTGTCTTCGGCCAGATTTTCGCAGCTATCGCCGATCCCGGCATCGAGGATGGCAACCTTGAGGTTGGCCTTGCTGTCCAACCCGATGAGCAAGTCCTGCCGGAAGTCGCCGGTGGTCAGATGGCGGCCGAACACATGGTTCGCCCGCATCTGGCTGAAAATCTCGCCGTTCACCCCTTCGGCACGCGGCTTGCCCCAGTCCTTTGCCAGCTCGTAGTTGCGATCCCGTGTGTCGCCTTCCGTGGCCATCCGGGTCTCCCCGACGGCCAGCGCGGCTCCCGCTTCGCCGGGTCGGGTATCGCTTTGCGACGCGAACGCCGCCGTTCCGGCGCACAGGGAAATTGCGGCAATGGTGCAGATCAACTTACGCATGGGCTGGTCCTCCTGCGGGCGAGGATCAGCCGCCCCGCACGCCTATTCCGCGATCGTCTTGTCGGTGAAGACAGCGGATAGGATCGCGCGGGGCGAAGCGTAAGTTACAAGTGCCGTTAGCTTTCGCTCTCGCGCTGCGCGAGCCACTCTTCCAGCCACTTGATCGAATAGTCGCCGTTGAGGATGTCGGCCTCTTTCAGCAGCGCCTGGTGCAGCGGGATGTTGGTCTTCGGACCCTCGATGACCATTTCCTCCAGCGCGCGCTTCAGCCGCATGATGCAGCCTTCGCGCGTGCGGCCGTAGACGATCAGCTTGGCGATCATCGAATCGTAGTAGGGCGGAATCGAATAGCCGGCGTAGAGCCCGCTATCGACGCGCACATGCATGCCGCCGGCCGAGTGGTAATAGCTGACCTTGCCGGGCGAGGGGGCAAAGGTGAACGGGTCTTCGGCGTTGATCCGGCATTCGATGGCGTGGCCCTTGAATGCGATTTCGTCCTGCGCGACCGACAGCGGCCGGCCTTCGGCGACGCGGATCTGTTCGCGCACCAGATCGACCCCGGTGATCGCTTCGGTCACGGGATGTTCGACCTGCAGGCGGGTGTTCATCTCGATGAAGAAGAACTCGCCGTTTTCCCACAGGAATTCGATCGTGCCCGCGCCGCGATAGCCCATCTGCGCCATCGCATCTGCGCATACCTTGCCCATCCGGTCACGCTCGGCAGAGGTGAGCACGGGGGAGGGCGCTTCCTCCAGCACCTTCTGGTGGCGCCGCTGGAGCGAACAGTCGCGTTCGCCCAGATGGATCGCATTGCCGTTGCCGTCGCCGAACACCTGGAATTCGATGTGGCGCGGATTGCCGAGATATTTCTCGAGATAGACGGTGTCGTCACCGAAGGCGGATTTTGCTTCGGACTTGGCCTGGCTCATCAGGCTTTCGAGCTGGCTTTCCTCGGGCACGACCTTCATGCCGCGACCGCCGCCGCCGCTCGCCGCCTTGACCAGCACGGGATAGCCGATTTCGGCGGCGATCCGCTTCGCTTCCTCGACGCTTTCGACCGCGCCCGGACTGCCCGGGACCAGTGGCAGACCCAGATCGCCGGCGGTTTTCTTGGCGGTGACCTTGTCGCCCATCGTGCGGATGTGTTCGGGCTTGGGGCCGATCCACTTGATGTCGTGCGCCTCGACGATCTCGGCGAACTTGGCGTTTTCGGACAGGAAGCCATAGCCGGGATGGATCGCATCCGCCTGGCTGATCTCGGCCGCCGAGATGATGTTGGCGATGTTGAGATAGCTGTCGGTCGCGCTCGGCGGGCCGATGCACACCGCATGGTCCGCGAGCCGCACGTGCATCGCGTCGGCATCGGCGGTGGAGTGCACCGCGACCGTTTCGATCCCCATTTCGTGCGCCGCACGATGGATGCGCAAGGCGATTTCGCCGCGGTTGGCGATCAGGATGCGGGTAATGCCCATTGGTAGCGTCCTCAGTCGATGACGACGAGCGGCTGGTCGAACTCGACCGGCTGGGCGTTGTCGACCAGGATCGCCTTCACGGTGCCGCTGCGCGGGGCGGTGATCGGATTCATCACCTTCATCGCCTCGACGATCAGGATGGTCTGGCCTTCCTTGACCTGCGCACCGACCGAAATGAAGTCCGCCGCGCCGGGTTCAGGCGCGAGGTAGACCGTGCCGACCATGGGGGAGGGGACTGCGTTGGAAAGATCCGGCCCGCTATCGGCTGCGGCGGGCGCGGCCTGCGGCTGCGCTACCGGAGCCGCGGCGGGCGCGGCCTGCGGGGCCGGAGCGGCGGTGTAGGATGCTGCGTGCAGCTCGCGTGCGACGCGCAGCTTGCGATCGCCATCCTCGACCTCGATCTCGGACAGGCCGGTTTCGGAAAGGAGTTCTGCCAGCTCGCGAAGGAGCTCGATGTCGACGTTCATTTTCGATTTGCGACCGGAATTGCGGCTATGCTCTGCCATGGACAACCTTGATCGGTGAATGGGGGAAGAGGGGCGTATGCGCTGCTGCCCGCGTTCATGCAAGGTTTAGCGGGCGGCAACCGCGTCGATTGCGTCGAGATAGGACTGAAGCCCCTTTCCCTTGAAGCAGGCGACCGCAGCCTCGCCGATATAGGATTTGTGGCGGAATTCCTCGCGCGTCTGCGGGTCCGACAGGTGGACCTCGATAACCGGCGGGGTGACCGCCTTCGCCGCATCGAGAAGCGCGATGGAGGTGTGGGTATAGGCCGCCGCGTTGATGATGATCGCGCGCGCCTTCGCCTTGTGCGCCTGGTGCATCCAGTCGACCAGCACGCCTTCGTGGTTGCTCTGACGAAAATCGATCGAAAGGCCATGCTCGCGCGCCTTTGCGACGCACGCTGCGTCGATCTCGGCCAGCGTGGTGGTGCCGTAGATCTCTGGCTCGCGCGTGCCGAGCAGGTTGAGATTGGGGCCGTTGAAGATGAAGATATTGGTGCTCATTCCCCGCGCCTAGCCTCTGGCGAGGCGTCAAGGAAGCGCGGCGCGATGCCTGTCCCTAGGCGAATTCGAGCGAGCCCGGTTTGGACGCATGTTCCGGGACGCATCGGCGCGACACCCGCCCCTATCGCGTGGCCGAGCAATAGGAGCGCACATCATGAAATTACTCGACGGCAAAGCGGCGATCATTACGGGAGCCAGTGCTGGCATAGGCAGAGCCGCTGCCGGCCTGTTCGCAGAGCATGGGGCCTCGCTCGTCCTCGTCGCAAGGCGGGCGGACCGTCTGGAAGAGGTCGCAGCCAAAATTGAACAGGATGGCGGTCAGGTAAGGGTCGTGGTCGGCGATGTTACGCAGGAGAATACGCATCGGGATGCCGTGGCCATGGCGGTCGATACATTCGGCAGACTGGATGTCGCGTTCAACAATGCTGGCCTGGTGGGCGAAATGGGCCCGCTGGCCGACACGTGCATGGAAACCTGGACGCAGGTCATCGACGCAAACCTGACAGCCGCTTTTCTGGGAGCGCGGAGCCAGATTCCGGCGATGCTTGCCGGGGGCGGCGGGGCGCTGGTGTTCACCAGCAGCTTTGTCGGGAACAGCGTCGGGCTGCCTGGCATGGGGTCCTATGCCGCTGCGAAGGCAGGGCTGATGGGGCTCGTCCGGGCGGTCACGGCGGATTATGCCGCGCAGGGGATCCGCGCCAATGCGCTGCTGCCCGGCGGGACCGCCACCGAAATGGCCGGCGATGCGGATCAGCGCGAGTGGGCCGCCAGTCTGCACGCCATGAAGCGAATCGCAGACCCTCGTGAAATTGCGCAGGCGGCGCTGTTCCTCGCCAGCGACATGGCCAGTTTCGTGACGGGTTCGGCTCTCTGGGCGGATGGCGGTAATGCAGCGGTCAAGCTTTAGGCAGTTGTACCGGAGCGGTGGCGAAATGGGCCTGCTACCGCTCCAGACCTCTGATCACGCTGCGTCGAGCTCGGCCAGCGTGGCGCTAAGCTCGTAAGGGGGTCAGGCTTCCGAATTCTGATCCGCTAACATGGCGACGAGCTTTCGCACGCTGTTGCCGAGTTCCTCGATTCCTTCGGGAGTTCGTCCACTGGCGATGGTCTCGGGCACGTGCAGGGCCTGTTCGCGCAAGGCTCTGCCCTTTTCGGTAAGCCCGATGACCACGCGCCGTTCGTCATCCGGATCGCGCGACCGCGTGACGTGGCCTGCCGCTTCCATCCGCTTGAGCAGAGGCGTCAAGGTCCCGCTGTCGAGATAGAGGCGCGTACCAAGGCCGCCCACGGTCTGAGGCTCCTCTTCCCATAGCACCAGCATGACAAGATACTGGGGATATGTGAGGCCGAGCGGCCGTAGAACCGGCCCGTACCGCCGGTTCAGCAGGTTGGTGGCAGCATACAGGGGAAAGCAGATCTGCCGATCGAGCAGAAGGGGGTCATCCCGGTCGCGTGATGCTGCCACCGAACCACTCACTGCGCGAAGACGGTCAGAGTGACGTCGACATTGCCACGGATTGCATTGGAGTAGGGGCACACGGCGTGGGCAGCTTTCACGATTTCCTCGGCCTTGGACTGTTCGACACCGGCAATCTCTACATCGAGCGCCACGACGAGCTTAAAGCCGTCTTCGCCGTTCGGCGTCAGCCCAACTTCGCACGAAACCTCGATATCCTCGTCGCGCACCTTGTCGGCCTGGGTACGGGTCACGTGGATCACGGCATTCTCGAAGCAGGCGGCATAACCTGCCGCAAACAGCTGCTCCGGATTGGTTGCGCCGCCCTTGCCGCCCAGTTCCTTGGGCAGGGCGAGCGGCATATCGAGGATGCCGTCCTCGCTTCTAATCGTTCCGCTGCGCCCACCATAGGCATTGACGCGTGTCTTGTAGAGATTGCTCATCGTTAGCTCCTTAGGTTCAACGACAAACAATGTAGTGAACAATCATATTGTGCACAATATGAATCGCGAGGTGTGCCCGAAGAGCGTGGCGACATACCTACCGCTCCACGCCCTTCACCTTACCCCACTGGCGCGCTGCGGTGTAGCCGAGGTAGCCGGTGCCAAAGAGCGCGTAGAGTTCCTCGGGCAGGCCGCGCAGATAGGCGGTGATGCCGTTGCCGATGTTCACTGCCATGCGCGGATCGAAGGCGGACAGCACGCCCATCGGCAGCGCGAACAGGATCATCGCGTACATCACGTAGAGGAAGCTGGGGCGCGCCCGGCTGGTCCACGGGTCCGCGGACTGCGCCTCGGCGACGATTGCGGACATGCGCGCCTCGATCGCCTTGAGTTCCTGCGATCCCTCGAGAGCGAGCAGTTCCAGCTTTGCCTTGGCGCGTGCTTCCTTGTCCGGGATGATCTTGTCGATGATCGAGGCGATGGGTCCGATCAGGCTTTCGATGAGGGGCATGGCACGACTCCGGATTGTTGGAGCTGCATCACGTAACCAGATCGGTTCGAGTAGGAAAATGGTTTGCGGGCCGGAGAGCCGCAGCTACGCCCGCCACAAACGCATTCAAGCAAAGGAGAGATGCACATGGCCGGGATCTGGTTCGACGATATGGAAGTGGGGCAGGTGATCGACCATCCGATCCGCCGCACGGTGACCGAAACGGACAATGTCATGTTCACCTGCATGACGCACAATCCCGCGCAGCTTCACCTCGACGAGGAATATATGAAGGGCACCGAGTTCGGCACGCGGATCGTCAACTCGTGCTTCACGCTATCGGTGATGGTGGGCATTTCGGTCAACGACACGACGCTGGGTACGGCTGTGGCCAACCTCGGTTGGGACGAGGTCCGCTTCCCCAAGCCGCTGTTCCACGGCGACACGATCCGGATCGAGACCGAGATCGTCTCCCTGCGCGAAAGCAAGTCGCGCCCGAATGCCGGGATCGTCACCTTCGAACACCGCGCGTTCAACCAGCACGGCGATCTGGTCGCCAGCTGCAAGCGCAGCGGGCTTCAGATGAAGCGCCCGGCGGATAGTTGATCGGCGCGTTTTCTTGGCAAAAGCACTATTTGTGACACCGCGTCATTTTCCGAATCTTGTGTGAAAGCGTCGGAAGACCGCCGATTTGGCCTCTGAAGGCGTGACGGAAAGATGACAATGTTTCAGTTTTGTTGCAGTTTCGAGGCGAAAGGTTCATAAACATCTCCTGAAAACAGGAGAGCGAAACATGATTGTCCAAAGTCTGATCGTGGGTGCCATGATGCTTCAGGGAGCGCCCGCCGCCGAGCCGCTCGCGCCGACGCCGATTGCGCTTATCGAATCGCAGGAAGACCCGGCTGCGCTGCTCAACCTGGGCGTGAAGCTGGCCGAGCAGGGCGAGACCGAAGCCGCCCGCCGCGCGTTCGAAAAGGTCCGTAGCATGCGGATCGACTATACGCTGGAAACCACCGACGGACGCTACGTCTATCCGGCGGATCTGGCGCGTGACGGGCTAAGGATGCTCGACCGGGGCGAGTTCGCCCAGCGGCGCGACAAGGTCGCCACCCGCTAGCAACCGATCAAAACTTGCGTGCGCGCGGCCGTCCCCGGGATGGCCCGCGCATTTGCTTTTCGTCGCCGCAATTCGTGCCTTCCCGACCCGGGCGGGCGCGATTTGCGGCGACAAGCCGTTGCGAAATCGGGATTACGGGCGGGAACCGTTCAGCTATATGTCACTGCGCTGTCATGTATGATGCGCAAGGCGGTCGGACGGAGGGCTCGATGATTCTCGGGACAACGGGTCGGTTGGCGATTTTCGCCTCCCTGACCCTGCTTTCGGCTCCGGCGCGGGCCGATGTAATGGAAATCGGAGAGAATGGCGCGCGCTGGATCGCGGGCCAGCAGGCAGGCATGCCCGCGGGTGACCTGTCGATGACGCCGGCCCAGCTCGCCGCGCTCGATGGCGCAGCAGTGCTGGAAGATGTGCCGACGCATGTCACATCCGATCCGCGACTGACCGCACGCGCGGTTCCCGATACCTACAAGGCCAAGGTGGCAGAGCTTGCCGCGCGCTTCGACCTGAGCCCCAGCCTGATCGAGGCGCTGGTATGGCAGGAAAGCCGCTGGCGCGCCGATGCTCGCTCCCCGGTGGGCGCCCGGGGCCTTGCCCAGCTGATGCCCGGCACCGCGCGCGATCTGGGCGTGAACCCGGACGATCCCTTCGCCAATCTGGAGGGCGGGGCGCGCTACCTGCGCGAACAGCTCGACCGGTTCGACGGCAATCTCGAGAAGGCGCTGGCAGCCTACAACGCGGGGCCCGGACGGGTGATCCGCGCCAATGGCGTGCCGCGCATCCGCGAGACGCAGGCTTACGTGGCGGCGATCATGGGTCGCCTCTCCAATCATTCACGGAACGACTAAAGGTATGAAGATGAACCCGCTTTCCCGGTTTGCGACGCTTCTGGCGCTGGTTTCTCCCAGTGCGGCACTCGCGCAGGTCCAGGCGAACGATCCGCAGGGCGCGGGGCCGATCGTCAACGCGCTGGCGTGGCTGCAGGGCACGCTGCTCGGCTCGGTCGCCACGGCGGTCGCGGTGATGGCGGTGGCTGCGGTCGGCTTCATGATGCTGACCGGCCGGATGAATTGGCGCTTCGGCGCGACCGTGATCATCGGCGTGTTCATCCTGTTCGGTGCCGCCTCGATCGTCGCGGGCATCCAGGCGGCGGCAGGCTAGGCTGGGGGAAGGGAGCAGACGCATGGATCAGCTCGTTCGCCATCCGGTCCACCGCGCGCTGACCCGTCCGCAGATGTTTGCGGGCGTGACGCTGAACTATTTCATCATCAATATCGGCGTCACCACCGAGGTATTTCTGATCACCGGCAGCTGGCTGGCACTGCCGGTCGCCGCCGCGATGCACGGCGTCGGCTACTTCGCCTGCCTTCGCGAACCGCGCATCTTCGACCTGTGGATCACCAAGGTCAGCAAGTGTCCGCGGGTCAAGAATTACAAGCGGTGGGGCTGCAACAGCTACGCCGCCTGAACTCGACCTAGGAGGGTCGACGCATGAGCAAATGGATCGGAGCTGCTGCCTGGAGCGCGAAGGAAGCCCGCGTCGGCGACCGGCTGCCTTATGCGCGTCTGGTGGACGAGCACACGCTGATGCTGCGCGACGGCGCGCTGCTGACCGCGATTCAGGTGCCCGGCCTGCTGTTCGAGACCGAGGATACCGAAGCGCTCAATGCCCATGCCGCCACCCGCGAGGTCATGCTGCGCAGCACGCTCGACAGCCGCTTTGTGATGTATCACCACGTGATCCGTCGCCGGGTCGAGGTCGAGCTGGACGCGGAATTCGAAGACCCGCTCGCCCGTCATATCGATGCGCGGTGGAAGGAACGGCTCGGCTCGGGATCGCTGTTCATCAACGACCAGTTCGTGACGCTGATCCGTCGCCCCGCGCGCGGCAAGGCGGGCTGGGTCGAGAAGGCGGGCAAGGCGCTCAGCAACCGCAAGAAGCAGGCGGTCGAGGTCGATCCCAAGGACTTGCGCTCCCTGCGCGCTGCCGCGACCGGCCTGGTCGCCTCGTTGCAACCCTACGGGGCGGCGCTGCTGGGCGATTACACCGGCCCCAAGGGCTACACCAATTCCGAAATTCTCGAGCTGCTCTCCGCGCTGTATAATGGCGAGATGCAGCCGGTCCGCCGTCCGGCGGAAGACCGCGACATCGGCCACATGCTGCCCTATCGCCGGGCGAGCTTTGGGATCGACGCGATGGAGCTGCGCGGCTCGGGTGAGCCCGATTTCGCCGCGATGCTGAGCCTCAAGGACTATCCCGACGCGACCAGCCCGGGCCTGCTCGATGGGCTGCTGCGGCTGCCTTACGAAATGGTCGTCTCGGAAAGCTATGCCCCGTCCGAACGGACCACCGCGCGCGAGCGGATGGATCTGGCGATCCGCCGCCTGCGCTCGGTCGACGAGGAAGCGCAGGCCGAGCGTGCGGACATGCTCGCCGCGCGCGATGCGCTGGGCAATGGAGCGGTGGGCTTTGGCGATCATCACCTGAGCGTGCTGGTGCGCGAGCGCACGCTCCCCCGGCTCGACGATGCCACCGCCGCCTGCGCCGCCGCGCTGGCCGATACGGGCGCCATAGTGGTCCGCGAGGATACCAATCTGGAACCCGCCTTCTGGGCGCAGTTCCCCGGCAACGAGCAGTACATCGTGCGCCGCGCGATGATCTCTTCGGCCAATATGGCGAGCTTCGGCTCGCTGCACGGCTTCGCGCTCGGCCAGGCCGAGGGCAACCACTGGGGCGAGGCGGTGACGCTGCTGGAGACGACCAGCGCGACGCCGTTCTTCTTCAACTTCCACAATGGCGACCTGGGCAACTTCTCGGTCATCGGCCCGTCGGGTTCGGGCAAGACCGTGGTTATGAATTTCCTCGCCGCGCAGGCGCAGAAGTTCAATCCGCGCACGATCCTGTTCGACAAGGATCGCGGCGCAGAGCTGTTCGTGCGCGGGATCGGCGGGCGTTACGACC
>Ga0208833_1000359_pt1 | contig 12353 bp, 7 predicted proteins | sample DeeseametaMP1788_FD_184181 | JGI IMG/M metagenome (GOLD analysis project Ga0208833, IMG submission 184181) | Marine microbial communities from the Deep Pacific Ocean - MP1788 (SPAdes) | ecosystem: Environmental > Aquatic > Marine > Oceanic | place: North Pacific Ocean | collected 2011-05-03 | reverse complement strand
AAACTGAGCCTAATTGCGTACTGTCCAACAGGCTCAACGTCTGTCACGGTAATGTTTTTTTTGCCACCGACCAGAGTCAGCTCTTGGTTGCCATGACCTCGAACTTCAGCAGAAGGCGAAAAAACTCGCAGGTATTCATAGGGTAGCAGGAAAGTGTTCCCAGAAAAACAGACCTCAAGTTGCCTTGATTTCTGGTGAAGCTTGATGGCGCTTGGAGCTTCGCTCATGACGTTTGATTAACGGTTATTAACGTTGGATCAATTGTATCAGAGATGGGTGTTGAAACATAAATAGTTAGGAAGGGCGAACATAAAAAAGCCGACCCTAGGGCCGGCTTTTCATCATCTATAGTTAAGATGAACTAACGCGTGGAAATTATTCCCAAACAACGTTTAGTGTTACACCAGAGAACGTCTGATAAGCACGTAAGCTGATGTAGTAGCGGTCTTCCGCAGGGTTAGAGATGTTACACGTCTCTTCGTTGCCCCACTTGTATGGACGGCAGTCATACGCAGAAGTCGTTGGCTGAGAGCCGCGACGTACGTATAAGTCCGCATCACCAGAACCGCCTGTGATTGTAGCGTTTAGTGAGCTCATGCCTGCTGGAACGTCTAGGTAGTAATGCTGCCATTCACCAGAGTTAGCAGAAATGTTTTCGATAGTTGCACTACCGCCTTCGCTAGGAGGAGGAGTGCTACCACCGTCATGGTTAGCAACTAAGCTAGCGTTTGAGTAGCTGCTGTAACCACGAACCATTACGTAGTAAGTACCCGCTTGCGCAGTAAAGTTACAAGTTTCGTTATTACCGTTACGGTATGGACGGCAATCGTAGCTTGACGTTGTTGGTGCGCTACCGAACTTAACGTAAAGGTCTGCGTCACCTGAACCGCCTGACATCTGGAAGTCAACAGACGTTGCACCTGCAGGTACTTCGAATGTGAAATCAGTTTCAGAACCTTGTGCGCCAGAAATAGTTTCAGCTACACCATTCTCTAATTCGCCGCCGCCTGGAGGAGGTGGTGGTGGAGGAGTTGAACCGTCGAAGAAGCTATATAGTAACAAGTTTGGAGAACCAGACTTAGCATCGCTTACTTTACCAGGAGTTGCTGCGTCAGTAATCGCTTGAGTGACTTGACTTACTGAAGCATTCGGATTGTCAGCTAAGTATAGAGCTGCAACCCCTGCAACGTGTGGCGCTGCCATAGAGGTACCACTAATTGTGTTAGTACCGCCAGTGTGCCAAGCAGAAGTAATGCTTGAACCTGGAGCGTAGATGTCTAGACAGTTACCGTAGTTTGAGAAGCTTGAACGTGAATCACTTGACGTTGTAGAACCTACAGTGATCGCGCTAGCTGCACGAGCTGGAGAGTAGTTACAAGCGTTTGAGTTATCGTTACCAGCGGCTACAACTGTTGTAACGCCTGCGTCTGTTAAGCGTTGAACGGCTGCGTCAGTTGTGCTTGAAGCACCGCCACCTAAGCTCATGTTAGCGACTGCTGGCTTAACGTGGTTGTCAGCAACCCAGTCCATACCTGCGATAACACCAGAGTTTGAACCACTACCGCTACAGCTTAGTACACGCACACCGATAAGGTTAACGTTCTTAGCGATACCGTAAGTGCTACCACCTACTGTACCCGCTACGTGAGTACCGTGACCATTACAGTCTGTTGCATCGTTGTCGTTATCAACAGTATCGATACCGCTTACTGAACGTCCACCGAATTCGCTGTGGCTGTTTAGGATACCTGTATCGATAATGTAAGCGTTTACGTTAGACGCTGTCGTGTTATATGTGTATGTACCGCTTAAAGGTAGATCGCGTTGATCCGTACGGTCGATACCCCAAGTCGCGTTGTTTTGAGTCGCGTTGATAGACATCATTTGGTCTTCTTCAACGATCTCAACGCTTGGGTCTTGAGCAAGTTTTTGTGCTTGCGCTTCAGACATCTGATAAACACCGCCTTTCAGTACTGCTTTATAAGTACGAGTAACGCGTGCTTGGTATTTGTTAGAAAGCTGGTCGTTAACCATTTGGACCGCTTTTAGGTTTGCTTGAGAAGCGAACAGACCTTCGTTCTCTTGAACAACGTCATCTTTAAGAACAACGATGTATTGTCCTTTGATAGCATTAGAAGGTACTTGCGCTGTTTTGAACTCACCAGCTTGAACGCCGATAGCTCCAGTCGCAAGTAGTACCCCTGTGACTACTTTAGTTAGTTTCATAGTTTTTTTAACCCCTTAGTGTTAATTTTTTATTACTCTTTTTATAAGAGCACTTGGACTGTATAAAAATTGACTTGTTAAAACAAACTAATTTATGCGAAAAGGCGATTTTGATTAGTAAATCTTGAGATTTATCACTTTTGTACATTGCGATACAAAAACAAATTCTTAGGATGTAAGTGAGTACTACTAGTTCAAAGGCTTTTAAAATAAGAGGTTGAAGTGTCAAGAAATGTAAGTTGTTGATTTCCACTTTTTGATGAAAAACCTGAGTGGCGAAAGAAATATCTTAGAAAAGGGATTTCACCGCTATGAGATAAGGCGTTTTATCAATATAGCGATTAGTTATATTTATGCTTGGTATACGTTGCTTGGGCCAGAGGTAACGTTTGTTTTAGGCTAACGCATAAAAAAGCCGGCTCGAAAGCCGGCTGTGTCATCATTATTGAATCAATCAAATATGATGAGGTCTTGCTGCTATTCCCAGACAACATTCAAGTTAACACCAGAGAATGTGCTATAGGCACGTAAGCTGATGTGGTACGTGTCTTGCGCTGGGTTAGAAATGTTACAGGTTTCGTTGTTACCGTTTTTATATGGACGGCAATCATAGCTCGACGTTGTCGGTTGTGCACCGCGACGAACGTATAGATCAGCGTCACCTGAGCCACCGCTAATTGCTGCGGTTAGGCTGCTCATTCCAGCTGGAACGTCAAGCGTGTAGTGTTTCCACTGACCTGTACTTGCTGAGATGTTACTGATCGTTTCGTCACCGCCAGCTACTGGAGGATTAGAGCCACCACCGTTGTGAGTTGCCGTTAAGCTCGCACCTGAGTAGCTGTTGTAACCACGTACCATGACATAGTAGGTTCCTGCCTGAGCTGTAAAGTTACACGACTCAGAGTTACCACTTTTGTATGGACGGCAGTCGTAGCTTGATGTGGTTGGTGCGCTACCGAACTTAACATACAAGTCAGCATCACCCGAGCCACCTGACATGACGAAGTCTACAGAACTTGCGTCTGAAGGAACCACGAAAGTAAAGTCAGTTTCAGAGCCTTGTGCACCTGAGATTGATTCAGCAACACCATTTTCAAGCTCGTTACCGCTTGGTGGTGGCGTTGTGCCGCCTTGTGCTGCTGCAACAGCTGCTGCCGCATCTAGCATGCCGTCACCACAGTTCGAAGTGTTACAACTTGAACCTGCAGGGAAAGGTTTTGCCGAACTCTTGATTTTAGATTCAACTTCATCAGGAGTTAAGCTTGAGTTTACGGCATACATCAATGCTGCAACGCCTGCAACATGTGGGGCAGCCATAGAGGTGCCTGCGTTATAAACGTAGCTGTCAGTAGAGCGAGTTGTTGTACCAGAATTCATGGTTGAAGCAACACCGCCAGAACCGCCTTCACCACCAGGTGCTGCGATATCAATTAATGAGCCGTAGTTTGAGTAGCTGGCACGATCCGCTTGGTTGTTTGTTGCCGCAACGCTGATAACGCCGTTACAGTTGCCTGGGTTATAACCAGAAACATTGTCGTTAGAGTTACCAGAAGCTACAACGATTACCGCACCGTTAGCGCGAGCTGAGTTAATCGCGTTTTGAGTTGTTGATGAACAAGAACCTTGGCCACCAAGACTCATGTTAATAACTTGTGCTGGATTTGGGTTTGATGGAACACCGGAAACACTACCACCGGCAGCCCACACAATCGCGTCAGCGATGTCTGATGTGGTACCACCACATTTCGCTAGAACACGAATAGGGACCACTTTTGAGCCATAGGCAACACCAGCAACACCTTTATTGTTATTAGTGACCGCAGCGATTGTGCCTGAAACGTGAGTACCGTGCCAGCTAGAGTTGCTCGCAGGGCTACCTGAGTAACACTCACCAGCTGCAGCCCAGTCGCCTTCGTCTAATGCGTCTGAGTCACGGCCATTACCATCGCGAGCATTGGTTGAGTTAGAGACGAAGTCATATCCACCAACTAAGTTAGCTGCTAAGTCTTCATGATTTGTATAACCAGTATCCAGTACAGCAACTGTAACGCCTTGTCCTTGAGTGGTATCCCAAGCTGATTCAAGGTTAATACCGGCCGTTGGGTCTGTGTAGTGCCACTGAACGCCATAATGCGTATCGTTTGCTGTCGCTAAAGGATGCATGTAGCGATCGACTTCAACGAACTCTATATCTGAACGTGCACTTAGCTTGTTGGCCATCTGCTCAAGTGCTGCAACGCTCTTCGGCGTGTCGAACTTAAGAACTTGTGAGCCAAAAGCATTAAAACGATGGTGCTTGGCGTTTGCGCCGACCACGTTGCTAATGCTTTTCATTGATTTTGCGCTTGCCTGCGTTTGGAACTGTTCGGAATCCTTGTATTTAACAATTAGGCCAGCGCCGTATTCCACTTGCTGATTTTCTACCAGCATAGTATTTGATGTTTTTGCACTAGCCATTTGGTTAGGAGCCATTGCTACAGCGCTAGCCGCGCCTGTTGCAAGTAATACCCCTGTGACTACCTTTGTTAGTTTCATAGATTACCTCAAAATTATAAATGTAGTGTTGCTTCTTCTTCTCTATACGTAATAGTTCTAGCAACTTGGCGACTGTATAAAAAACTGACACATTAAACAAATTAAATAATGCGAAAGTGCATCATCCATTACTAAAGCTTGAACAGAGTCAGCTTTGTACAAATAGATACAAAGAGGGTGGGGCTCTATGACGTGGGTGATCTCAGAGCAACATGTAAATACACTGGGTGGATGCTAGGTATGAATAAAAAAAGCCGACCCGAAGGTCGGCTAAATGGAATCATCACTCTAGTTGTTTGGTTTATTTCCATATATTTTGAAAAAGGACTGACCCGAAGGTCAGTCAAGATTGTAGTCCATCAAAATAAGATGGCACTAAGGGTTCGCCTATTCCCACACAACGTGTAGTGTTGCGCCAGAGTATGAGCCCCATGAACCGAAGACGCTGATGTAATAGCGATCTACCGCTGGGCTTTGTACAGAGCAACTTTCGTTATTGCCCCAGTTGAATGAAACACAGTCATAGTTGTATCGAGTCGGCTGGCTACCACGACGGATGTATAGGTCAGCATTACCAGTACCACCACTTAACGTTGCACTTAACGAGCTCATGCCTGCTGGAATATCGACGTAGTAGTGGTTCCATTGACCTGAGTTACCCGAGATGTTGTTCACCGTTTCTTCACCGCCTTCACCTGGATTCGGATCTGGATCAGGATCTGGTTTGGTGTCGCCGCCATCATGGTTAGCAACTAGGCTTGCGTTAGAGTAGCTAGAGTAGCCGTGAACCATCACATAGTAGGTGCCTTCTTGGGCATTGAAGTCGCATGACTCGTTATTACCATTGCGGTATGGACGACAGTCGTAGCTATTCATAGTTGGAGCGCTACCGAATTTAACGTACATGTCGGCGTCACCTGAGCCACCTGACATCTGGAAGTCTACTGATGAAGCATCAGCTGGAACGTCGAAAGTGAACTCTTTTTGAGAGTCTTGAGCACCTGATAAATCAACCGCAACGCCATCTTGTAACTCATTACCTGGCTCTGGCTCTGGATCCGGATCTGGATTTGAGCCATCGAAGAAACTGTAAGCTAATAAGTTCGGCGAACCAGATTTTGCGTCAGTGACTACGTTTGGAGTTGCTGCATCAGTAATAGCTTGAGTTACTTGGCTGACTGAAGCGTTCGGGTTGTCAGCTAAGTACTACGCAACAATACCTGCTACGTGTGGTGCCGCCATAGAAGTACCGCTCATGCTCTGCGAGCCACCGTTATTACGGGTAGACGTAATATCTGAGCCAGGCGCGTAGATATCGAGACATGTACCGTAGTTAGAGAAGTTTGAGCGAGAGTCGTTTGAGGTTGTAGAACCTACAGTAATTGCGCTTGGAGCGCCTGCAGGCGAGTAATTACAAGCATTCGAGTTATCGTTACCTGCTGCAACTACAACTGTCACACCAGCGTTAGTCATCGATTCGACGGCATCATCAAGAGCGCTTGAAGAGCTGCCACCTAAACTCATATTGGCAACCGCTGGCTTAGTGTGGTTATCTGCAACCCAGTCCATGCCAGATAAGATTCCCGAGTAAGAACCGCTACCTTGGCAATCTAATACGCGGACGCCAATAAGGTTTACGTTTTTTGCAACACCGTACGTATCACTACCGACAGTTCCTGCAACATGAGTACCGTGACCTTGGCAGTCACTGGCATCACTATCGTTATCAACGAAGTCATAACCGCTCGATGCACGCCCACTAAAATCACTGTGGTTGTTATCAATACCAGTATCAAGAATATAAGCATTTACGTTCGAAGCGCCAGTATTGTAGGTATAGCTGTCGCTTAGTGGTAAATCACGCTGATCAACTCGATCAATGCCCCAAGTTGGGTTGTTTTGTGTTGCAGCGATGCTGACCATTTGGTCTTGCTCAACCAACTTTACACGAGGATCTAGAGCTAGTTGTTGTGCTTGGCTCTTAGACATAGTGAATACGCCGCCCTTAAGCACAGACTTAAAATTACGAGTTACTCGAGCTTTATAGCGCAAGCTTAGATTGTCAGTAAGCATTTGCACAGCCTTTGCATTTGCTTGTGAACTGAAAATTCCTTCACTCTTTGCTACCGCGTCATCCTTCAATACAACAATGTATTGATTCGCTACAGCGTTTGATGAAATAGGAGCAGTTTTAAACTGGCCTGCGTATGCACCAACAGTACCAGTCGCTAATACTACCCCCGCGACTATTTTATTCAGTTTCATAATGTTACCCCTTATTACTATAAGTTTATTTGTAATGCTTTTTGTTTATAAGTTAACAAAAGCCAGCAAGAAACTAAAAGATAAATCTTAAATAATCAAATAAATTATGGATAACTGGTCGGGTGATTAGATTAGTTAATGCATCACTTTTTAATGCAAAAATGACTATGCAGGCCTTTAAGGTTAAGGGATTGGCTTTCCTTGCATGATTTGATATAGGAAAGGGTGGTATAACTAAACGATCTAAAGAAGGTAGTTTTTTGTGAGCTAGGCCTGATAGGTGGTGCTTATATGAAATATTTTATCTGAATATATAATGAGAATTGTTTACTTTTCAGATAAAGAATTGCATTTTTATAGGGGAAGTCTCTAGAGTATTGTTATTAAAACAATAAAGCCGGCAATTGCCGACTTTATTGAGGGGGGGGTAGGTTAAGACCAAGTGCTTTATTAAAGAATAAAGCGACTCAAATCTTCATCATCCGCCAATTCAGATAATTGTTTACTGACATAAGCTGCATCGATCGTTAGCTTTTCATCAGTTTCACTTGCTTCGAAAGAAACTTCATCCAATAAGCGTTCCATAACGGTATGCAAACGTCGAGCGCCGATATTTTCAGTACTTTCATTCACTTGGAAAGAATACTCAGCAATCTTTTCTATACCATCTTCAGTAAACTCAATCTGCTTGCCTTCAGTGGCCAATAACGCTTGGTATTGCTTGGTTAAAGCGGCGTCTGGCTCGGTCAGAATGCGCTTGAAGTCCTCAGGAGTCAGGGCTCGTAACTCAACTCGAATGGGTAAACGGCCTTGAAGCTCTGGTATTAAGTCCGAAGGCTTAGAGAGGTGGAAAGCACCCGAAGCAATAAACAAGATATGGTCAGTTTTGATCATGCCGTATTTGGTATTGACGGTACAACCTTCAACCAGCGGCAATAGATCTCGCTGAACACCTTCACGAGAGACGCCACCTTCTTGGCTATCACTACGCTTGGTCACTTTATCAATCTCATCTAAGAAAACGATACCGTGCTGTTCAACAGTTTCAACCGCTTTAATCTTGAGTTCTTCTTGATCCACCATTTTTGCCGCTTCTTCTTCCGTCAGCATCTTCATGGCGTCTTTAACTTTGACTTTACGCTTCTTGCTTTTGCTTGGCCCCATGTTTTGGAACATGGATTGAAGTTGGCTCGTCATATCTTCCATACCAGGAGGTGCCATAATGTCGACGCCAATAGACATTTGAGCAACGTCAATTTCAATCTCTTTATCGTCAAGTTCGCCCTGGCGCAATTTTTTTCGGAAAACTTGGCGCGCTGAAGAGTCTTCTGCTTTTGGTGCATCTTCTTGATCCCAAGGAGAGTCAGATGATTTACGAGCAGGCGGTAATAAGGCGTCTAAAATTTTATCTTCTGCAGCATCTTGGGCACGATTTTCGACTTTCGCCATTTCCTGCTCGCGCAACATCTTAAAAGCAGCATCGACGAGATCGCGGATGATAGATTCTACATCCCGGCCGACATAACCAACTTCAGTGAACTTAGTGGCTTCAATTTTAATAAAAGGTGCGTTGGCGAGTTTAGCCAAGCGACGGGCAATCTCAGTTTTACCCACACCCGTAGGACCAATCATTAAAATATTTTTCGGCGTTATTTCGTTACGCAAGCTTTCGTCAACCTGCATTCGGCGCCAGCGGTTACGTAGTGCAATGGCAACAGAGCGTTTAGCGCCGCTCTGACCAATAATGTGTTTGTCGAGTTCGTGGACAATTTCACGTGGTGTCATAGACATAATTAATTCTCTTAACTTATCTTTGTCATTCCCGCAGGGCGAGAATCTAGTATTCTAATTGCTCGATGGTTTGATTGTGATTGGTATAAATACAAATATCACCGGCTATGGTTAAGCCTGTTTCGACAATCTCGCGAGCATCCAACTCAGTTTTCTGCATTAAGGCTTTCGCCGCGGATTGAGCAAACGCGCCACCTGATCCAATTGCAATCAAGTCATCCTCAGGTTGGATTACATCGCCGTTACCAGTGATGACCAATGAATGCTCTTTATCTGCTACCGCAAGTAGGGCTTCTAACTTGCGCAAGGCGCGGTCGGTACGCCAGTCTTTGGCGAGCTCTACGGCTGCGCGCATTAACTTACCGCCATGAGATTCTAGCTTGGCTTCAAAGCGTTCGAAAAGCGTAAAGGCATCAGCCGTACCGCCAGCGAAACCGGCAATAACTTGATCGTTATACAGGCGGCGAACTTTGCGAGCATTACCTTTCATGATGGTATTGCCTAAAGAAACCTGACCGTCGCCACCGATGACGACCTTTCCATTGCGACGCACCGATAAAATGGTGGTTCCACGATATTGTTCCAAAATCAGCTCCGGAGTTTTGTTCTTCGTTACTCAGCTAAATGGGGGCTAAGCTAATGAATTCAAGGAAAATACACAGGAAAAAGCTACGGAGGTGGCACAGAAATGTTACCAAATATGATGTGAAAAGATCCCGCGCTTATAATGGGCAGAATCTTAGAGTGACTGAAAGTCAGGTTCGTGAGTGCTTCCAGTCACCGGCAACTACCAAATCTGGCAAGTTTGGTAATTATTGTTTTGCAGTTTATGGCGATCGCTCTCGGCATTACGCTTACTTTGGTATGGGCCTAGGCGCACTCGATGCCATTCGCCTTTGCTTAAAATAGTGGCTTGAAAGCCGATAAAGGCGAGTTCAGCCTTCATGCGTTCAGCATCTGCCAACTGTTTAAAGGCGCCGCACTGCATAATGTAGCTTTTGTTGCTGTTAGTCACTTCCGGCTTAGTCACTTCTACATCGACCTTTTTATTGGTCAGAGTTTCGTGGTATGTAAACTCAGTACCATCATTTGAATCGCTTACCTTAGGCTTAGTGTTTTGCTGCTGGGAGCTGTTGCTTTGCTCGGAGGTACCTGCCTCAGTGGTTTTTTTGGTCGAGATTTCTTCAGTTGTGACTAACTCTTTGAGTACATCAGGCTTTTTAATAACTGCCCACAGAAAAACGACCACTAGAGTAATCAGTATCCCACCAATGAAAACCAAAATTGGGGACATGGGCTTTTTAGACGCCGTGTTCTTTGGGGTGCGCGTATTATTTTTTCTTTTGGGACGCTTACGCTTGGCGTAGTCTTTGGTCATTGTTTAGCTCTAAGGGTAAGAAATAATGTTATCAATGGGCAACTAAAGATACAGCTAGTGGCCATGCAGACTTTGTGTGGTATTTTAAGCCTTGTTATTAGGAAGTCCAACGACAAGTGTTAATTAACCGTAAAAATGTGAGCTAGAAAGGACTTCATACCTAAAACACTTCCTGTGGGTCGACATCGATGGACCAACGAACTTTGCGGGCGCTGGTGAGCTGTTCCAAGGTTGGTGTGATCGGCGTTAACGCATTTTGTAGCGCTTTGCGTTCAGTGTGCTGCACCATTAGTTGTGCTCGCATTTTGCCAGCTCGCTTCGGCATCGGCGCAGGGAAGGGGCCGTACACCGTTAGCCCGCTATGCCCAAGCTGTTGTTTGACTTCATTCAAAAACGTCATAGGCATCTCTAAAGTATTAGCTTCGGCCCGAAAAATTGCCATTGCTGCGTAAGGCGGTAATTGTGCTTGTTGTCGCTCTTCAAGGACTTTTTGACTTAAGGTCTGGTAATCTTGAGTAAACAGGTTGACCAAGAGTGGGTGATCGGGGTGGTGTGATTGAATCACGACCTCACCTTTAATGTCCTTTGAACGTCCAGCTCGTCCCGCGACTTGAGTTAACAGTTGCGCCGTGCGTTCGGTGGCTCGGAAATCTGCGCTGAATAAGCAACCATCGGTATCGACCACGCCAACCAAAGAAAGCTTTGGGAAATGATGTCCTTTAGCCAACATCTGGGTGCCGATAAGAATATCAATGTCATTATTTTTAATCGCTTGAACAAAGTTTTGCATCGAATCTTTGCGTCGAGTACTGTCTCGATCAATGCGGGCAACCGTTTTATCCGGGAAAAGCTCGGTTAAAGCTTCTTCCAAACGTTCTGTACCTAAGCCGACCGGGTTTAATTGCGGTGATTGGCACTCTGGGCAACGCTTTGGGGTAAAGACTTGCTTGTCGCAATGGTGGCAGTGAAGCCGTTTGAATTTTTGATGATAGGTCATGTGACGATCACAGCGCTGACAGTCTGCGATCCAGCCACACTCATGGCACATTAAGGTTGGCGCAAAACCGCGGCGGTTGAGAAAAACCATACACTGTTGATTTTGCTCAAGGTGTCGGCGCATATTGTCGATTAATGGTTGCGATAAGCCATGGTTGAGATGACGTTGACGAACGTCTAATACCTTTATGTGTGGAGGTTTGGCGTCACCCGCGCGTTTGGTTAAGCGAACTAACTCAAGTTTTCCTTGTTGTACATTGTATAGCGATTCCATTGAGGGAGTGGCACTACCCAGAATAATGGGCGTCTGCTCATATTGAGCCCGCACTAAAGCCAGATCGCGCGCGGAATAACGAAATCCTTCTTGCTGCTTATAGGAGAGGTCGTGTTCTTCATCGACAATGATTAAACCAGGGTTGGCTAACGGGGTGAACAAAGCTGAGCGAGTGCCAATAATGATGGAGAGCTTACCTTCCCGAGCTTTGAGCCAAATATTTAAGCGTTGTTTATCGGTCAACCCAGAGTGCAACATGGCGATGGGGACATTGAAGCGACGTTCGATGCGCTTCACTGTTTGTGGCGTCAGCCCGATTTCAGGTACTAACATCAATACTTGTTTGTGACTCGATAGTACCTGCTGAATCAGCTGCATATAAACTTCGGTTTTACCGCTACCGGTCACCCCATCAATAAGGAAGCCCTTAAAAGTGTCGAGATGCGGTTCTATAGTATCAATCGCAAATTGCTGCTCCTCATTGAGTTCTAAGTTACTGTCATAAGCAGCACTCGGCTCGTAAATAGAGGTGGCTTCATAAGCGCTTTTAATCAACCAGCCTTTATCCTCAAAAGTTTTGAGGTAGGAGGGAATGAAATCATGGTTGGCCAACTGTGCCTCAGTCAGTACCCCGTCGCAATCGAGGCAAAGCTGGAATAGTTGTTGTTGCTTAACGGCATTTTGACGAAGTTTAGGGATGGCTTCGCGCCCCTGTGGCGTCAAACTCCATTGCCACTCTGGTTCAAGTTCTGCTGCTTGGCCTTTATTTAATAGCGTAGGAAGGCAGGCCGAAAATACTTCGCCTATCGGGTATTGGTAATAGCTGGCTGCAAACTTAATAAGCTTGAAAAGCTCTGCCGGAAGTATGCACTCACTATCTATAGTGTT
>Ga0208833_1000337_pt1 | contig 12852 bp, 10 predicted proteins | sample DeeseametaMP1788_FD_184181 | JGI IMG/M metagenome (GOLD analysis project Ga0208833, IMG submission 184181) | Marine microbial communities from the Deep Pacific Ocean - MP1788 (SPAdes) | ecosystem: Environmental > Aquatic > Marine > Oceanic | place: North Pacific Ocean | collected 2011-05-03 | reverse complement strand
TATTATTATCCACAATTCCTTCCGCAACAAGGTGATCAATTCCTGAGAGTACATCTTCAAACTCCATCCCGCCCAAATCGTCATGATCCGCTTTTGAAAAGGCAACACCTTTACCACCGCTACCCCGATAATTTGGTTCTAAAACAACAAATCCTTCCGCTGCTAAAAGCTGAACCGGGTAAGTGGCCCGGGTATTCCACCCATCCAGACTGGTGCCTTCAGGGCCACCATGGATCTGTAAAACAAGAGGGTATCTCTTTCCTTTTCTGTATTTCAAGGGATAGGTAAGTACTCCTTCAATCTCGAGCCCATCTGGTCCGAACCATGAAATGGTTTCCTGTTTTGCCAAATCAATTTCATCAAACCCTTTGTTTGTGTGGGTAAGTCTTTTAATGACCTTTGACCCTAAAGATCCTACATATAATTCATTGGGGTGAACATGGGTACTGGCCGTAATAACCAGTTTCCCAGATGGTTTGTGAAAAGAAATAGAGGACAGGATTTCACCCGGGGACAACACATCGGTTTGGTTGGCAATCCCTTCCGGAGTTTTTCCTTTTGTATCTATGGTTGAAAGAACCGTTTTGGTTCCGCGATAAGATTTTGCCAATATTGTTTGATCATCAACCCAGTCTACTGTTACAAATGATTCTTTAAAATCCGGCGTCAATAAGCTGGCCTTTCCTCCTTTGACTGGAACAACATAAATATTTTGGGCTAAAGGATCATTATAACTGGTGGCGCCTAAGAAAGCCAGGCGCTCATTGTTTGGTGAAATAGCCATATCACCCAGTTTCCCCGGTGTTTCCAATATTTTCTTTGGGTGTCCACTGGGGGTTTTTACCCGATAGATAGAACGTTCCAATAAATCCCTGTCAGCCCCCGTTTTATCCGTAGCCTGGAATACAATTGTTTTGCTATCCGAAGACCACTTGAAACTGGCCACATTCAAATCTTGTTTAAACACTTTCTGGTAGGTAGCGGCTTTTACATTATAAACCCACAAACGAGTATAGATATGCAGCTGATCCATCACAATCATATCAAGCCCTTCTTTTTCCGCTTTTTTCTGATCGTCAGATTTTTGATCCCGAGAAGTAAAGGCAATCCATTTCCCATCAGGGGACCACTGGTAGGAACCCACCCCTGTTTTATGGTCCGTTAACAATTTTGCTTCCCCTCCTTTGAAGGGCATAATATAAATTTGGGTTCCAGGGTTGTGATCTTTCCTTCTGGACAAAAATGACAGATTCCCCTTAGGGGTCCATTGAGGAGACCAGCTATTCACCGGAGAAAAAGTATATTGTCGCTGATCAGTTCCATCCAATTTGGTAACCCAAATTTCGCGATAACTGCCACCCCGTTTTTCATCGGTACCGCGAGGGATGATTTTCACGTAAGCGATATAATTGCCACTGGGATCAATGACAGGTTGGGCGATATAGCGTATATTCACAATATCCTCCGCTGTAATGGGACGGCCCGCCCAACCGATAGACAATAAAAATATAAATAGGGTTAATTGTCGTTTCATCATGTTCTCCTTAAAGGGGGTTTTCTTTTCCGGGGCGATAGGAACTTTCCAAGTTTAATTTAATATCTTCCAGATCCATCCACACAGGTTTCATTTGGTGCTTTGCAAACAATTTGGCCTGGTCATCATAATGAATAGAATTGGAATCTTGTGTGGCCGAACCAAACTGGTGGATGCTTTGAGCAAATACATTTCCATCTGGGTCCCATTCCACAATTTCGTAATAACAATCTCCAGCAGTTCCGATTAGGACGCCTTCTTTTTCCTTTGAATAAATAGCGCGTAAAATGTCCGGGCCTCCGCTTAATGGCAAATCCGTATTCCCTCTTCGAAGCCGCATAATATCACCCCATTTTACTTCAACTCTGCCAAATGTATTCTTTAATGTATTGACTGTTTTTTGTAATCGTTTCATAATGCGTGAGTAATCATATTTATACTTAGTCGGATTGAATTTTGGGCGAATAGCGCTAATGGCTAAATGAGCGGCTGTATTTAAACTATCCGTATCCAAATTCCAGTTTTGGAGTAATTCCAGTGCTTTGGTAATGTGAGGATCTTCGCTGGACGCTTCTGCTAAAAACTTCTTTAAATTCACCGCCATAACGGACTTTTCGGAATATTTGGTATCAAATTTATATTGGTAAAATTCTTCCCGGGTGATGGATTTATCTTTGCCAAATGTTTCGTGAGCCCTCAACGCCCGATTGGTTTGGAACATCTCAATCCCCAAATTCTGCGGATAAAATGACCCATCCGGATTGTCCCCACCTATGGAGGCCAAAAATGGCGTACTATTGCAATTCTGGATAAAGCCTGATTGTGGATTCACCACCTGAGGTAGATCATCAAAGGCAAGATAACCACGCCACAATGAATAGGCTGTATTTCCCGGTACAATGCCACGCCAATCATAGTTATCATTTCCGCGAATGGGAAGCAATGCGTTATACACATAAAATAGATTTCCGTTTTTATCCGCATATCCCGTATTGAACATGGGAAGCGCCAACATACTCATGGCTTTTCCAAAATCTTCCAGGTTTCGCGATTTATTCATTCTGAACCATTGTTCAACCTGCCGGACTTCTCCAAACCCTGAAAACCGAACCGCATACGTTCCATGGGGATTCCGAATGACTGGGCCATGAATGGACCAAAGTGTTTCTCGTTTGAATGTCCATTTAAATGGGCCCCATAGTTTCACCGTGATTTTTGCTTCCCGAACTTCCAATGCTTCCCATTTCCCATGAATAAAATATTGATTTTCATCTTCTGGATGTATTTCCAACTCATAAACATCAATTAAATCAGGTGAATTCACTGTATGGCTCCACCCAATATTTTCGTTATGACCTACAAACACTACGGGAGATCCGGGGAATAGCCCCCCATTCATATTCCATCCTTCTTCACTATGGAGGTGAGCTTCATACCACGCCACCGGTCCGGTCCAAGGCTGGTGAGAATTAATAGCAATTCGGGTATATTTGTCAGCAGAACGGCTTGGAGCAACTGCAATAACATTCGATCCCAACAATGTTTGGTCAAATGGGCCCCATTCTATCGCCTCACGGTCAAATGCGAATTCTGGCTTTTCATCTGAAGCCAACTTCCCAAGAACGCGATCTAAACCAAACATGAGGGGTGTTCGGTGAACAAATCCCGCCACAATATCTTTTCCTGAAACAGGAAATATCCCCTTAAGGACTTCCTCTGGGTGACGTTTTGCATAATGATTGATCCCATCGGCATATCCATCACAAATGGCACGAACATCTTCAGATAATTGCATTTCGTAGCCACTTTCAACCACGTCCCATATTCGAAGCAACTGGACCATATAATCATTAGCGGCGCCATCTTTACCATATATCGTCGCCAATTTCCCTCGAGTAGCCATTAAAATATTTTGAATGGTTTTAAAATCGTCCTCTGAATGGGCGTAGGCTAAACCATATGCCGTATCCTTATCTTTTTCTCCAAAGATGTGGGGTACACCCCATGTATCACGATAAATGGTTACATCATAATCTGAGAATGAATCCAATGCAATCGGTTCATTAAATAAGGGTACATAATTTTTTCCTCCAGCAATCAGGGCAATTAACAACAGGCCTATTAACCAATAATATTTTTTTCTCATACTAATGCTACCATCTTGTCAATTTCAATTCCCAAGTTGTTCAAATCCTCTAGCAATTGATCCTCTCCCACGTAATGAATCCCGAGGAATCCCTGTTTTTCGGCTGCTTTAATATTATCTATTAGATCATCAATAAAGACAGACTCATTCGCTTTTGCTCCGGATTTTTCCAGGGCATATTCATAAATAGCACTATCCGGTTTTCTGGACCCTGCATTAAATGAATAAATTCCACCATCAATATATTCTAAAAATGAAACTTGAGATTCCAGCTCATCTTTGATATGTCGAGGGTTGGTGTTTGACAAAAGCCAAATAGTGTAATTTGAAGAAAGTGATTTGAGGAAAGACACAATTTCTGTTTCTTTCCCCAATAGTTTTTGCCACCCCCGCCAGAAATCCGATTCTTTTAAATAACATGGCTGGGGCAGTCCATCACGAAAAGATAAAAAGAACTCATGTCCGGAAATTTCTCCCCTTTCATAGGCATAATGCACTTCAAGGGGGGAAGGCATCTTTGATGATGTCTATTGGTAAATCAGTACTGTCTGCTAAGTATTGGATATACCGATCTGGATGAATATGGATCAGCACATTGCCGATATCGAAGAAAATATTTTTAATCATTAAGAGTGGTATTATTATGTTAAGAGAGGGCAGGAAATTAAGAAATGGGCCTGAATATTCTGAGAGATTTGGTAAAGTGGAAAATGGTTTGTAAATTTATTAAAATGATGAAAAACAAGTATCCGTTTTGCAAACATTCACTATTTCAAAATTAAGTGCTATAAAAAGAAACAATTACCAACAATCGGGAACAGGTGATGAAACGATCATACCCGGAGCCAGACTAGAAGCAACCGATAGAACTGGCAGTAGCAGTTATAGCGGAACGAGCAGTGGCGGAAATTCCGGCGGATCGGGAAGTGGTTCCAATATTACTATTGATAAGAAAAAATAGTTTTTACCATTTAAAAGGACCATCTACCGATTTCCATAGATACCAAGCAGCAACAGTTCGGTAAGGGCGCCACATGTCAGCCTCCATCTCCATTTCTTTGGGTGTAGGCAAACGATCCATTTTGTTGAGTCCCATAAATCCTTTTTGAATACCTAAGTCTCCAAAAGGAAATACATCGGGGCGGACGAGGGTAAACATTAGAAACATATCGGCGGTCCATTGACCAATGCCTTTCACTTTGATCAATTCGGTGCTTATTTCTTCATCAGACAATTGATCAAGATTTGACAAATCAACTTCCCCTTTTTCCCATTTATCAGATAAGTCGCGGATATAGTTGGCTTTTTGGTGAGAGAGTCCTACCGAACGCAAGGTTTCATGGGGAATGGTTAAAACATCTTTTGATTTGGGAAATGACTTGGAATTAAACAGGTTTTTAAAACGTCCATAAATAGTGGATGCAGCCTTACCACTCAATTGCTGATAAACAATAGATTGCACTAATGATTCGTAATAATTATCAATGGGGTTGAATTCCGGTGGACCATATTCATCGATCAAGCGCCCCATTCGGGAATCTGATTTTCTTAAGTAATTTAAAGCTTTTTGAATCTCCATTACGATCTCTTTGAACAAATATAAAGTTGAAGAAGACTGGTTTCGTCAAATGGTTCTCCATCATAATCGCCCCATTTTTCCTCTATAGTAAAATCCGAATCTAAAAGGACTCTATCCATGGTGTCTGGGTAAATCATACGCATATCAAATTCATATTCGTCCACACTACCACCATCTTCTCGATCAAAATACCAATGAATATGGTTTATTTCTGTATCTTCTTCAAATTGGTTTTTTTGCCAAATGTCGCACTTTCCACTATCTGGGTGGTTAATCGTCATTTCTTTATATTTCTTATCTATATTACGATAAAGAAACTCAGGGTCCGGGACGAAAATATCTAAAAGGAATTTCCCGTTTTCTGTTAAATGGTTTTGTACGGCACCTAAGCATTGGGCCATTTCTTCCTCCGTGAATAAATGAAGAAATGAATTGAATGGAATAAAAATTAAATCAAATTTTTGACCGAGAGTAAAATGCCGCATATCGCCTGTAATGAACTTTCCATTAAAGCGTTTTGATTTACAATGGTGAATGAAAACAGAACTTAAATCTAAGCCTGAATAATTAAATCCTGATTTTATTAGGTGTGTTGCAACCCGGCCCGTACCACAGGCCAACTCCAAAATGGGGCCATTGGTTTGTTTTGCCCAATATTCATAAAATGGAATATCGTCTATCTTATGGGCAGTGCATGCATCATATAGGGCTGGGTTATTATACATTTGGATTTTCATGCTTTGTTTAAACAAACATGATAATTTAGAAAATTATAATTCAGCTTTGATGGCTTTACGTTCTCCGTCAATCCGTTTTTTGTCTTCGCCTTTTTCTTCCAAAATATCCAGGACTTCCAGGGCTTGATGATACAAGCCCTGCCCTTTAAGTACATTCACAAGTGTCATGGTGGCCAATCGTGGACTAATCGCGACCCCTTCCACACTTAAATCTTTGGGAAGTGGGGTTTTTGATTTATCCTTTTTGGGGATATGGGGGATTGTAGAAACTGAAGGCTTTTTTTCTTTTTTCTTTTTTGGCTTTGGTTTTGTTTTGGTTTTTTTATCTGATAGAAAATCTTTCGCAAATTGATTGCCAGGGTCTACCTCTTGTGCCCGTTTCCAACTTGTTTTTAATGTGGTTGGAGAACGATCCAATTGTTCCTGAACCATGGGGAGAGATGTGGCGGCATTTTTATGATCGGGAATTTGGGTGAGTACTTTTTTCATCCATTTTTCAGCCACCGATAAATTCCCCAACCCTAGTTCTGCTTGAGATAAAATAAATTGTCCATCAATTGAATTAGGATGATGCTCTAACCCAATTTCACACACACGCTTCGCCCGATCATACTCCGCCTTGGCTTGATATACTTCTGCTAAAACAGGAAACAATACCGTATCAAAATGATCGGCAAAATAAAGTTCCAATTCCGTTAGGTTTGTGAGATTCATTTACCTACGATTATCCTGAACCCAATTCGTAATATAATCCACCGTATCCCGCACAGGTGTGCCAGGGCCAAATAGTTTTCCCATGCCCATTCCCTCTAATGTTACTACATCTTTTTTTGGAATAATACCTCCCCCAACCAAAAGTACATCATCCAACCCTCTGTCTTTCATCAAATTCAATACATTGGGAAAGATAGTCATGTGGGCATTATTCAAGCTGGAGAGGGCAATGACATCAGCATCCTCCTGTAACGCAGCGGATACAATCATTTCTGGTGTTTGGCGTAAGCCAAGATATATCACCTCCATACCCGCATCACGGTAGGCAGCTGCCAAGACTTTAATCCCTCTGTCATGACCATCTAAACCGGGCTTAGCCATGAGTATTCTTATTTTACGTTTCATAATTTCAAATTATTTGATGGGGAAATTACAATAAAAAAGAAATTGAGTCGAGGAATGAGAATTATGGATTTTTGCTATCTAAAACAAAGGTCACTGGTCCATCGTTCACCAAAGCCACATCCATCATAGCGCCAAACTCTCCCGATTCAACAGGAACGTCTTTTCCTTTTAATTGAGCCATAAAATATTCATAAAGGGTCTCGCCTCTTTCCGGTGGTGCAGCATGGATAAAACTGGGACGACGACCTTTTCGTGTATCCCCACAAAGCGTAAACTGACTAATAACCAAAGCGGAACCACCTACATCTTGTATGGATAAATTCATTTTCCCATTTTCATCATCAAAAACCCGAAGGTGTGTAATCTTTTCCGAAAGAAAATCCGCATCTTCTTTTTCATCTATGTCAACCACACCAATTAAAATCACAAATCCATGTTCAATATGTCCGACTACTTTTTCCTTTACAGTAACAGAGCCACGCTTGGCTCGTTGGATCACAGCGATCAATCAGACACCCAGACGTTTTGCTTCCCGTAAGTATCCCGCAGTTTTTTCAGGAAGGATGAATGGGCAGAAACTTTCACATTGTGGGCATAAATCCGCTGCTGCTTTCCTCTTTCTGAAGCCATATGGAACATGAGACCACACCTACCTTTGTGCCCTTTCGCCATATCTAAAAGCGCATCTACATCTGCAGGAGACATTTGATCTGGCTCGATACGAATATTCACATTTTTTGAATAAATTTCTCTCGCCTTTTCCAAATTCACAATTTCGTCTGCAATCATTTTTAAATCTGAAAAATCAGTTTCATCCGTGGGTTTACCCGAAATAAAAACAACAGAATCATTTTTGATTAATTCTTTATACTTTGCGAATGTATCACTAAATGCTAAAATTTCTGCCTGACCACCCAAACAGTCTAATTTAAAAAATGCCATCTGATTGTTCTTCCGATCAAAATGCAATTTTACATCAGAAATGGCTCCCCCAACACGAACCTTGCTCCCATTCCGATGTTCTACTTTTTCAGTAAAATCAAAATTGGAAAATTCTTCCAGATCCTCCGCATATTTCAGTAAGGGATGCCCCGAAAGATACATGCCCAAGACTTCCTTTTCATTTTCCAGTAATTGGGGTTCAGACCATTCTTCTATCTGGGGTAAGGATGGTACCATAGAAATATCCTGCCCATTGGTACTGGAGACGCCAAATAGATCCACTTGATTTCGCGCTTTATTTTCTTGTATCGTTTGACCATATTTCAACGCCTTTTCAATAACAGCATATTTTTGTGCGCGATTCCCCTCTAATCCATCCAAAGCGCCTGCCATATTCAAGCTTTCCAGCACTTTTCGGTTCACAGATTTCAAACTCATATTGGCGGTAAAATCAAATAATGAGTCAAATTTTCCATGTTTATCCCTTGCTTCCACAATTTGATCTAACGCTTTGGTCCCCACATTTTTAATAGCATTTAATCCAAAAGAAATGGTTTTATTATCCACAGGGCGAAAATTGGTCCCGGATATATTCACATCTGGAGGATCCACCTCAATTTTTAATTTTCGACATTCATTAATCAAAATGACAACCCGATCAATATTGGACATTTCACTGGTGAGGTTTGCACTCATAAATTCTGCCGGATAATGGGTTTTAAGCCAGGCCGTCTGGTAGGCTATATAGGCATAGGCTGTTGAATGACTTTTATTAAATCCATATTCAGCAAATTTTTCAATCAATTCATAAATCTCTTCGCCCTTCTTTTTAGAAATATCATGTTTTTCCAGCGCACCATCGATAAACTTCACTTTTAGTTCATCCATGGATTTTTTATCTTTCTTCCCCATAGCCCGGCGCATGATATCTGCTTCAGCCAGTGTAAAACCTGCAATTTCATGGGCGATCTGCATCACTTGTTCTTGATAAACAATAATGCCATAAGTTTCGTTCAAAATTGATTCCATGGCCGGATGGGTATATTTAATTTTCTTTTTCCCATGTTTACGGGAAATAAAGTCATCAATATTATCCATGGGTCCGGGGCGATATAAGGCATTCATGGCAATGAGATCCTCAATAACGGTGGGCTTTAGCTTTTTCAAAAATTCCCGCATTCCGGAAGATTCAAACTGAAAAATGCCAATGGTTAATCCTTTTGCAAACATTTTATAGACCTTGGGGTCATCCATGGGTATTTTTTCTATATCAACTTTTTCACCCCGTTTTTTTAAAAGCTTCAGGGCATTATCAATGACTGTCAGGTTTCGGAGGCCTAGAAAATCGAGTTTTAAAAGACCCAGTGATTCCAAACCCTTCATATCATATTGGGATGTAATATCTCCCTGGGGCGACCGGTAGAGTGGTACAAAATCTGTTAAGTCTCCTGGGGCAATAACCACACCAGCGGCATGGGTTGAAGCATGGCGGTTCATCCCTTCCAGTACTTTCGAATATTCAATCACATCCTTATACTGCCCTTCCCCTGCTTCCTTGAGATCTGGACTTTGTTTTAAGGCATCGTCCAATGTGATATTCAACGTAGTGGGAATCAATTTCGCAAGACGGTCAATTTCTCCAAATGAATATCCCAATACACGCCCCACATCGCGAATCACTTGGCGGGCTTTCATTTTACCAAATGTAATAATCTGAGTAACGGATTTTTCACCATATTGATCTTTAATATAATCGATGACTTCACCCCGGCGTTCAATACAAAAATCAATATCAATATCAGGCATACTGATTCGATCGGGGTTTAAGAATCGCTCAAATAGAAGATTGTGACGCATGGGATCTATGGTGGTAATGCCCAAAGAATATGAAACTAGGCTCCCTGCGGCAGAACCGCGACCAGGGCCAACGGGGATGGCATTATCTTTTGCATACTTCACAAAGTCAGCCGTAATTAAAAAGTAGCCCGCAAAACCCATTTTTTTAATCACTTTTAATTCATGGTCAAGCCGATCTCTCAATTTAGGATCGATTTCACCATACCGGTTTTGAACACCGACTTCACATAGGTTTTGAAGATACGTATCTGGATCTTTATTCGACACATCTTCCGGAATGGGAAAACGGGGTAAATGATAATCTCCCATGGGAAGTTCAATTTCGATACTATCGGCGATTTTTCTAGTATTCTCAATGGCGTTTGGGACATCTTTGAATATTTCATACATTTGATCCTGAGTCTTGAAATAGAACTCCGGCGTGGCATAGCGCAGTCGGTTGGGGTCATCTCGTTCTTTACCAGTACCCAGACAAATATGAACATCGTGAGCTTCCCAATGTTCGTGTTTAGCGTAATGGGCATCATTGGTACACACCAATGGCAGGTTTAATTCGCCTGCCAGTTTTTTCATATTTTCAACGTTTCGTGCTTCATCAGGAATGCCGTGATTTTGGACCTCTAGATAAAAGCGATCTTCAAATATTTCCGCAAATCGAAGGGCCGCTTCTTTGGCACCATCCCAATCGTCTTTCAGCATTTTTTCAGTCACTTCACCTTTGAGACAGCCGGAGAGACAGATGATTCCCTCGTTATATTCTTTCAATAAATCAATATCCACTCTTGGGCGGTAATAAAACCCATCTAAATAACCATAGGTGACTAATTTCATCAAATTTCTGTACCCTGTATAATTTTGGGCAAGCAGTACAAGATGATTATTTCCCCAGCCGCCATCGGATCGTGGTTTCTTATCTAATCGACTGCCAACAGCCACATAAGTTTCGCAGCCAATAATGGGTTTAACTCCGGCTTTTTTCGCTGATTTATAATAGGGTATCACACTGAACATGTTTCCATGTTCGGTAAGGGCCACGGAATCCATGCCCAAATCATCAATGGTATTCACCAATGTTTGGACGGTTTGAGCCCCATCCAAAAGGCTGTAATCGGAATGATTATGTAAGTGTACGAATTCTGATGTCATTAAAAATGAAATTGATTAGTTGGATTAAGGGTTCAAAAATACATTGTGTGATTTTGAGACGCAAAACATTGCAAAGCCTACATCTAATTAAATTTGAATTTTCAAGACACGTTCATCGCTGTTGTAATCAGGGATTAATTCTAATTGGGTATAACCTGCGGATTGGAATATATCCACCGCTTTTGACGGATGTTCCCCAAGGCCCACTTCTAATACCATCGAGCCCCCTGGTTTAATCAAGGATTTGCCTATTTTCGCAAACCTTCGATAAAAAGTAAGACCATCCCGTTCATCTGTTAGCGCTATTTTGGGTTCATACTGGTGAACTTCCGACATGGTTTCCCTCATTTCCTTTTCGGGAATATAGGGTGGGTTAGATACTAATAAATCGAATGGTCCATCCGGTATATCCTTTAAAATATCCATAACCTGAAATTCAATGTTGGATAATTCGTTTAGAACCGCATTTTTCCTAGCCTTACGAATAGCACCTTCAGATACATCCACAGATAATATCAATGCATCCTTCTTTTCTGCCCCAATAGCTATTGCAATACAGCCTGATCCGGAGCCAACCTCCAGCACTTTTGGGTTTTTAATATTACTTATCTTGTGGAGCGCCACATCCACTACGCGTTCAGTCTCAGGTCGAGGAATAAGCACATCTGGAGTAATGTTAAATTTATACCCGTAAAATTCTGATTTTCCTGTAATATATTGTAAAGGTTCCCGGCCAATCCTGCGTTTAATCCACTCTTTCAGTTGTTTAAGTTGAGGCCGGTGGATTGGTTGTTCAAATTGCACGTAAAGATCAATTCGCTTATAATTCAATAGATCGCAAAGAAGCCACTCGATTTCTTGTTTGGGACTTTCAAACCCTTTTGATTTGAAATAATCCTCGCCCCAATTGAGGATATCAATCACCCGCCAAATTTGATTTCCTTTTTCAGCGGGAAGAGCCATTCAATCTCCAATAGAAGCCAATTGGACTTGTTGATCAGCCAATTTTAAGTTTTCAATAATTTCCCCAATATCACCATCCATGATGGCTTCCAAATTATAGGCAGTGAAATTTATTCGGTGGTCTGTGATCCTCCCTTGCGGAAAATTATAGGTTCGAATTTTAGCAGATCGATCGCCTGTAGAAACCATATCTCTCCTTGCATCTCTTCGTTCTTTAGATAACTTTTCTTGTTCGGCCGCTAACAACCTCGATCGGAGTACCTTTAGGGCTGCTGCCTTATTTTTATGCTGGGATGACTCATCCTGGCAAGTAACTACTAATCCCGTAGGAATATGGGTAATACGAATTGCTGATTCAGTTTTATTCACATGCTGTCCCCCAGCGCCACTTGCACGATATGTGTCAATTTTTAAATCTGCATCAACCACTTCAACGTCTGCTTCCTTAGCTTCTGGTAGAACCGCTACCGTGGCCGCAGAAGTATGTATTCTCCCACTGGTTTCTGTTTTCGGAACCCGCTGAACCCGATGAACACCGCTTTCAAATTTCATCATTCCATACACGCTTTCACCTGATACAGAAAAAATGATTTCTTTAAGTCCCCCAATACCAATGGCATTGGATTCCATTACTTCATATTTCCATCCATTTCTTTCAGCAAAACGACAATACATTCGGTATAAATCAGCTGCAAAAAGGGCTGCTTCGTCACCACCTGTCCCGGCACGAACTTCAACAATTGTATTTTTATCATCGGTGGGATCATGAGGTAAAAGCAGTACTTTCATCTCTTCTTCTAAGGTACCCAGCGATAATTGGAATTCCTCT
>Ga0208833_1000332_pt1 | contig 13033 bp, 11 predicted proteins | sample DeeseametaMP1788_FD_184181 | JGI IMG/M metagenome (GOLD analysis project Ga0208833, IMG submission 184181) | Marine microbial communities from the Deep Pacific Ocean - MP1788 (SPAdes) | ecosystem: Environmental > Aquatic > Marine > Oceanic | place: North Pacific Ocean | collected 2011-05-03 | reverse complement strand
ATGGCATGCCGTATGATAAAGCTTTAGCTGCTATGACAAGCGCGCCAGCCAAGTTTTTTGGCGGTGCGAGTAATTACGGTAAGTTAATGCCTGGCTTTAAAGCTGAGTTGGTGATTTGGAGTGGTGACCCACTTGAAGTGACGACTTTCGCTGAAAGCATCATTATTGATGGCAAGCTCACTGAGTCAGATACTCGTGCTAAACGTCTTGAGCGACGCTATAAAGACATTAGCACCGATCAAAATACATTTTACCGTAAGTAAATAAGAGGTTTTCATGGCAGATACATCAGCTCGCCAACCAAGCATGTTACAAGCCCTATTACCGATAGGGCTTCTCGTCATTTTATTAGCGTTTTCCGTTTACTTATACGGTAGCGACTCATCTTATGGCGCCAATCAAATTGCCTTGGTAATCTGTGCCGCGGTTGCTTTATTAGTCGGTTTACGCAACGGCCAGACTTGGAAAGAGTTAGAGCAGGGCGTAGTTGATGGTATTAGCATAGCCTTGGGAGCCTTACTAATACTGTTGATGGTGGGGTCACTTATTGGTGCCTGGATTCTTGCTGGCACAGTTCCCACGATGATTTATTACGGTCTGCAGATACTGTCGCCTGAATACTTCTATGTAGCGACTTGTGCTATCTGTGCGCTGGTTGCACTCAGTATTGGTAGCTCTTGGACTACCGCTGGTACTGTTGGTATCGGCTTAATTGGTGTGTCTCAAGGTTTAGGCTTGTCGATGGAAGTCACCGCTGGAGCAATCATTTCGGGTGCATATTTTGGCGATAAAATGTCACCTTTATCGGACACGACTAACTTAGCTCCTGCAGTGACCGGAACTGATCTTTTTACTCACATCCGCCACATGGTCTGGACAACAACTCCCGCCTTAATTATTGCTCTGATTATCTTCACCTTTATGGGCTTTAATAGCGATACTGAGCAACAAGTGTTAGTTCTTGAGGATACCCTTAAGCTTCTTGATGACAATTTCAATATTTCACTGTGGACTTTAATTCCAATGGCTGTGGTTTTTGTCATGGCTTTTAGAAAAGTCCCTGCGGTTGCAACTATTCTCGTTGGTGCGTTACTTGGTTGTGTTATAGCTGTAACCTTTCAGGGTAATGTTATTGAGAAATTTATTGGTGGAGACAGGGTCAAATGTGAGCGCTCAGCAGTCTATAGTTGTGAAATCATTAGCTATGAAGCAGAAAGCGAAAATGCGAAGGTCACGTTAGGTATTTCATTTAACAATTCAGATGAAACGTTGACTGAAACGTTCGTGCTTGAAGAAGGCAGAGAAAAAAGCTTCGAAACCTCAGAAGGAACTGTGAACGTTTATAGTCATGGCGATTTTATGACATATTTATCAGCAACATGGAAATCGATGTTCAGTGGTTTTTCAGCATCTACTGGGAATGATGAGTTTGATGGTCTTTTGTCACGGGGTGGCATGATAAGTATGCTCAACACAATGTTTCTTATCATCACAGCCATGAGTTTTGGTGCAGCGATGGAAGTGACAGGGTTACTGCACAAGCTGATTAAAACCATTATCGGTATGGCCAAGTCGACAGGTTCTTTGATAGGTTCGGTATTAGCGACCTGTATTGGTATGAATGTGATTACAGCAGATCAATATATTTCTATTGTGTTGCCGGGGCGGATGTATAAGGCTGAGTTTAAGCGTCGTGGTCTGGATGCGAAAAACCTATCTCGGACCTTGGAAGACTCTGCAACCATAACCTCACCATTAATTCCTTGGAATACCTGCGGTGCTTATATGGCGGGGACTTTAGGCGTTGCCACAGGGGCTTATTGGATATATTGCTTCTTCAATTTATTAACGCCACTTGTGTCTTTCATCTACGCGTTATTCAATTTCAAGATTAGCCCGATAGAAGGCGATGAAGTCGACGGCTAAATTAACAGTTTATACGCTGCTGAAACTCAGCTTTTTGGCAGCGTGTTTATTAGTATTCTCTTCGTTTCAACCTTTCAAAAGATTGTGGCAAGTTAATGATTTAGAGCCGTTCACTGAGTGGTTTCAAATTAACTGGCAAGGCCAAGTGGTTGGCTGGGCCCAAAAAGAACTAGACATTAACAAAGACTTCTATCAAGTGTTTGAGAGTGAGCACTTTGAAGGGCGCGTTAGAGGTAAGCGTCTTAAGTTTATTTATCAAAAACACCTTAGCTTCTCCACAAAACCACCTTTTAAACTGGTTGAAGGCTCGGCAACACTGACCGAGCCTAACTTGGTGATGGAAACACGTTTTAGGAATGACGAGCAGCTATTAATTCAACAGAGCCGTAACGAAAGTGTTTCTAAGTTTACGGAGTCTCCACTCGATTACACTTTGAATAATTACTTGGCTGGGCGTCAGTTTATCGAGGGTAGCCCCGAGCTTGGAGATTCGATAGCTCTTAAATTGATCGATAGTCATTCGCTAGAAGTTCAAGAGGAAAAATATCAAGTCATCAAGCTCCCACAAGGACGCCATCAACGTTATCAATTGACTGATTCTTCGGGAACACTATACGACTTTAACCTCAAAGGTGATTTGCTTTCGGAGCGAAGAGGGCGAGGCATAAAGTTAGTGGCAAGTAGCCAAAAGCCAAGCTTTAACCCAGAGATGCAAACGGATCTGTATACTAATGTCGGGCTAGCTAGCCAAAAGCCTTTAGGCGAAATATCAAAGCTTGAGTCTTTAGAGGTCAGCGTTAGTAAGGATAACCTGAGTTGGCTAACTATTCACCCTAGCGTTAAGGTATCTGAGAATAAGCTGTTAATTCATAAGGCGGCTAAACATAAAGCGAAACCTCACGAAGTTACAAGCTGGCAGTTTGAACCTGTTAACCCGAGCGTTAAGGCACTCGACGTGAGAGTAACCTCTACTAACAGTCGAAGTGAGAAGGTGAGTAATTTGGTTCAATTTGTTCATGACTACCTTTATTACGAACCCACACCGACCAGCTTTACGACCGACGAAATTATTCGTAATGGCTATGGTGACTGCACCGAATACACGCAATTGTTATTGGCTTTGCTTAACGCTGAAGAAATCCCTGCGCGTGAAGTGGGCGGTTATATTTATTTAGGTGATGATGAGCAACGCTTTGGGGGACATGCTTGGGTTGAGGTTTTGATTGATGATCAGTGGATTGGCGTTGATCCCACTTGGAATTTAACTCGAGTTACAGCAGCACATCTACCAATAATCATTCCACAAGAAAAATCAGTCTCAGACTTGGATTTTGTCGTCGAACAGATACACTATCAATAACTTTCTCAAAGACAGGTCGTTTATGTCTCATACACCAAGCCCTAAATTCTTTTACTCAATCAATGGTAACAGCCAGAAGCTTGATGGCGGCGCCATGTTCGGTAATGCACCCAAAGCATTGTGGCAGCGTTGGACGGAGGTGGATGAGTTAAACCGTATTCCTTTAGTGTGCAGGGCCATGCTGGTACAAGATGGCGATAAAACCATACTTTTTGAGACCGGTATTGGCGCTTTCTTTGAGCCTAAATACCGTGATCGCTACGGCGTTCAAGAGTCGCATCATGTGTTACTGGATTCACTCAAAGAAGTTGGCTTTAGCCATGAAGATATCGATATTGTCGTTTTATCACACATGCATTTTGATCATGCTGGTGGTTTGTTGTCGCAATGGTCTGAAGATAAAGATCCCGAACTTTTATTCCCAAATGCGGAGTTTGTTATCGGCAAAGAAGCGTGGGGCAGAGCTTCTGATCCTCACCCTCGAGATAGAGCTTCGTTTATTCCGGGCTTAACGGATATGCTTGAGGCGACAGGCAGACTTCATTTGGTAGAAGGAAAAACATCAGATTTACTCGGTGATGACTACCAGTTTCATGTTTCAAATGGACATACGCCCGGTATGTTGATTACGGAAGTTGCCACGCAAAGCGGGCCTGTTGTTTTTGCTGCAGATTTAATACCGGGAGCGCCTTGGATGCATCTTCCTATTACGATGGGCTATGATCGTTTTCCGGAGAATTTAATTGATGAAAAGCGTCGTTTGCTTAATGATTTGCTGGACAAAGAGGGTAAGGTTTTCTTTACGCATGATCCAGAAGTGGCATTAGGCATAGTCGCTAAAAATGAAAAGGGAAAATTCTTTGCTGATACACCGCTAAAGAAAATTATTAACTTTGAACTATAACTTATTGATTAATAAGTTCTTCGCAACTTCAAGGTTGTATTGAGATTGGTATCTATAAAAATATCTGTAATACGGGGAACTAATTCGTCAAAGAGTGCTCAAAGATTATACAAGTAGCAATTAGAGTGATTTTAGCTCAAATGCTATTTCGCTCAAAAGCTTACTTGGTTGTCATTGTCACTTCTCTTTGATGAGTTTTATATTCTCATACCGGGCCATGTAAATGGCCCGTTTTTTATGTGCTATCATATCCCCATAACGTTTCTGACATAATCAAGAGCAACCATTCTGATGCACTTTAAGTTTGACCGTGAATATCAAATACAAATCAACAACAATAAAATCAATGTTATCGAATGGGGGAACCCTGAAGGCGAGCCGGTACTTTGTCTGCATGGCTGGCTAGACAATGCAGCGACCTTCCACTACCTTGCGCCGTTACTGACTCAATCCGGCCATTACCGGCTGATTGCAATCGAGTTTCCAGGCCATGGCCAGTCCGAGCATCTACATCCCGCTGCTGATTATCAGTTTATATCGGGCATCTCTATCATTGATGGGCTGCTTGACGTATTGAAGTTACAAAAACCTAAATTTCTTGCTCACTCAATGGGTGCGGCATTGTCATCTATTTACGCTGGTGTATTCCCCGACAAAGTGGACAGCATTGTATCCATAGACGCGTTAGGTGCTCTTGTGTCATCTCCTGAAGGGACGGTTCGCCAATTGCGAAAAGCTTTGGAACAACGTAAAGCAAAACGCGGAAATAAACGTTATTTCAAAGATTTAGAGTCAGCCGCAACCGCTCGGGCACAAGTCAGTGAGTTGCCAGTGGACGTGTTACTGCCTTTGATCGAACGTGGCGTTACTTTATGCGAAGAAGGTTATCAATGGTCGAGTGATTCGAGATTGAAGCATTTGTCATGGTTACGTATGACCGAGCCACAAATGGAAGCGGTTATGCGAGAAATTGTTTGTCCTATGCTCGTCATCATGGCGGCTGACGGCTTGTATAAAGACTACCCAGAGATTGAGCAGCGATTTGAATACCTCAAGAATGCAGAGCGTGTTGAGCTTGAAGGTGGGCATCACTTACATATGCAGTTTGCCGACGCTGTTGCTGGAAAAATCAACGATTTTTGGTCCAAAATTGAACAGAAAAGCGTAAACTAGGCTTAAGTGGTCGGAATAGTTGCGCTATGTTGTCGAATAATGTAATTTTCTTGTCTCACATTTAATAACAGATTCGAATTTCTAATAGGTTTATTCATGGAAAAAGTTTGGCTAAAAAATTATCCAGAAAAAGTACAACAAACAATCGATATTGAGCAATACGCCAATCTTACAGAGATTTTAGCTGAAACTGTTGAGAACTACGGTGATAAACCTGCTGTAACGAATCTAGGCCTTACTTTAACTTACCAAGAGCTTGCGCAGAAAGTTGATGATTTCGCCGCTTATTTACAAAGTGATTTAGGCCTTGAGAAAGGGGATAAGTTGGCGCTGATGATGCCTAACTTATTGCAGTATCCGATTGCTTTGTTTGGTGCCCTGAAAGCTGGTTTGGCTGTGGTGAATGTTAACCCGCTTTATACACCGCGTGAACTTGCTCATCAGCTTAATGATAGTGGCGCTAAGTCGATCGTGATTTTGGCGAACTTCTCTAACACTCTAGCTGAAGCTTTGAACAAGGTTGAGCTTGATAATATTATCGTGACTCAAGTAGGCGATATTTGTCCTCAGCCGAAACGTTTTATTGTTAACTTTGTGGTTAAGTATATTAAGAAGATGGTGCCAAAAGCGGACTTGCCTGAAACCATCAGTTTTGTGGACGCGCTAGACAAAGGTGCCAAAAAGACTTTCAAACCTGTTGAGATAGGACATGATGATGTGGCTTTCCTCCAATATACAGGAGGGACTACAGGTGTTGCCAAAGGGGCTGTATTAAGTCATAAAAATATGGTGGCTAACGTTCTGCAAACTTACGCTTGGATGGGGCCGTTTTTAAGTGAAGGTGATGAAACCATTATTACGGCATTACCTCTGTATCATATTTTTTCGCTTTGCGTGAATTGTCTGCTATTTACCAAAGCCGCTGGGCATAACATTTACATCACTAACCCACGCGACATGAAAGATTTCTGTAAAACGCTGAAGTCTTATCCATTTACAACTTTAACCGGCGTTAATACTTTATTTAATGGCTTACTGAACCAAGAAAGCTTCCGCCAGTTAGACTTTTCTAAGTTAAAGCTTACGGTTGGCGGCGGCATGGCCGTTCAAAAGTCAGTTGCTGAAGAGTGGCAGAAATTAACCAACACACCGTTATTAGAAGGTTATGGCTTAACGGAAACATCACCAGTCGTTAGTATGAATCCCTTAGATTTAGAAGCTTACAACGGGACTATTGGGTTGCCAATTCCTTCGACTGATGTACAGATTCGTGACGAAGAGGGCAACGAACTTGGCTTTGATGAGCCTGGGGAGCTTTGGGTTAAAGGTCCTCAAATAATGGTTCAGTATTTAGGGCGCCCAAAAGAAACCGATGAAGTGCTACAAGATGGTTGGTTAGCGACAGGCGACATGGCAACGATTGATGAGGATGGTTATCTACGAATTGTTGATCGTAAGAAAGACATGATTTTAGTATCTGGCTTTAATGTTTATCCTAATGAAATTGAAGATATTGTTGCTTTGCATCCTGGTGTGTTAGAAGTTGCCGCCATTGGTGAGCCTGATGATGTTAAAGGCGAGGTTGTAAAGATCGTCGTTGTTAAAAAGGATTCATCCGTCGATAAAGATACTTTGATTGCACATTGCCGCGAACATTTGACGGGTTACAAGATCCCGAAAGTGGTGGAGTTCAGAGAAGAGCTGCCGAAATCAAACGTCGGAAAAATTTTACGTAAGGAACTACGAAAGTAGGTCATATATTGAGTCGATTTGAATTAGATCACCACTCTGAGTCAGTGGCTGTTGAGAAGGTTACTTCTGAGCAGCGACTGAATGAGTTATGCCAATCTTGGTTAAAGCAAGATGTATTAGCGATTGATACTGAGTTTGACCGTACCAATACTTTTTTTCACAAATTAGCCTTAATACAAGTTTATGATGGTGATGAAATCTATTTGATTGATCCACTTGTCATTGACGATTTGAGCGCTTTTGGTGAGGTTCTGAAGCAAGAGAGCACTCTTAAAGTCTTGCACAGCTGTAGTGAAGATTTAGAAGCATTACACAACAGTTATAGCTTCCCGATGAACTCGGTGTTTGATACGCAAATTGCCGCAGCTTTGACTGGTTTAGGTCAGATGCTGGGTTACGGTAGCATGGTGGAGCTTTTGTTAGGTTTAACTCTTGATAAAGAACACACCAAAACAGATTGGTTAGTGCGCCCTTTAAGCGAAGAGCAAAAAATATACGCGGCACAAGACGTACAGTTTTTACTCCCATGCTTTTTTCGTTTGCGTGAAAAATTACTCGAAAAAGGCCATTATGGATTTGTATTAGAAGATACTCAGTCCATTTATCAAGCCATTGCTCATCTAGATGATTTTGACCATGCTTACTTAAAAGTGAAGGGTGCATACCGTTTACAGCCAAAGCATTTATTTCGCTTGCAGAAAACTGTGGCTTGGCGGGAACAACTGGCTCGTGACAAAGATATCCCTAAAACTTTTATTTTTCGCGACCACCATCTGCTAGAAATTTGTCAACATCCTAAACCTTCCACTGGGCTTTTACTCCAGCTAGGTTGTAATCGAGGCAGCATACGCAAGTATGGCTCGGAGCTATTGAGCATCATTGCTCAAGCTGACAAGAGCGACTCTTCAGAGTGGCCGCAGCCGGTACTAGCATTCCATAAGCTACCTTCGGCTAAACAAAGGCTAAAAGCTTTAAAACAAGAAGCTCAGCAAATTGCTGAGGCTAATGATATCCCCGAACAAGCATTAACCAGCAAACGTCTGTTAGAATATGTGATACAGACTGATTTAGGGGTAATGTCACGCCCAAACCAGTTCTGGAATGGTTGGCGTAAAGAATTGCTACAGAAGCAATTTAAACAACGCCTGACAGAATTTTCTTAATCTAATCGACAAGAGATATTTACCGCTATGATGTGCAGTGTATTTAAAAGCGCAAAGAAGCCTGATACCTATTTATATGTTCCTTACGAAGCTGACTTTGATGAATTACCCGAAGGTCTCACTAGCGTTTGGGGCGAACCTGAGCTGGTGATGCATATTGATTTAGATAAGCGTGACAAATTAGCGTTAGTTGATATCAATGAATTAAAATCCAAACTTGAAGACGATGGTTACTACTTACAGATGCCGCCAACGCAAGAAGAGTTAGCTGGCTTAGTTGAAAGTAACTCTAAAGCTCCTATCACCCGATAGCTCACTGTTTTGCCTCGTTCAATTGATAAATTTTGGTTGACCACGCCATTGCATGAAATGTCCCACGAGCAGTGGGAGTCTTTATGTGATGGTTGTGGTAAATGTTGCCGCATACAGTTTTTGGATGATGACGATACGATGCTAATGCAAACAGACGTGGCATGCGGCTTGTTAGACACCAAAACTCTCCGTTGTACTGATTATGATAATAGACTCAGCAAAGTGCCTGACTGCGTCCAAATTACCCCTGAAACCTTAAAAGACTATTACTGGCTGCCGGCAAGTTGCTCATACAAAGTGGTAGAGCGAGGAGGGGATTTAGCAGAATGGCATCACTTGATCTCTGGTGAACGCAATACCATCCATCAACAAGGTCATAGTTTGCAAGGAAAGCTGGTCAGTGAGAGAGACGTTCCAGAAGAGGATGTAGAAGATCGAATTATAGAATGGATTGCTATAACTGATTGATATTTAGCCTTTTTGTATGCGTTTTAAACGTTTTTAAAAAAAATTAAATAAAATTGAAAAAAAGAGTTGACGAGATCCGAGAACGCCAGTAATATGCGCCTCGTTGACCGATGAGGTCACCCAGCAAAACACTCTAACAAAGCACTTTCGGTACTAAGTTAGACATCGCGGAGCGGTAGTTCAGCTGGTTAGAATACCGGCCTGTCACGCCGGGGGTCGCGGGTTCGAGTCCCGTCCGCTCCGCCAATATTTAAAAAGCAGCCTTATGGCTGCTTTTTTTGTATCTGTCGCAAAAAGGACGAAAACTTGTGTGACTGTAAGGAACCCACTTTCGAGAAAGTGGTACTCCACAAAATCAGCCGGAACGATTTTAATATCGGATATTCGCGAAGATGGTCACGAAGTTACCAATAACAGGTGACTCTCGGAAACCATTGTGGCGAGACTTTATTGGTGATTCCACTGCGGTATTCACATCCTCTATTTATTGGTAGCTCTCTTAGTCTTGAGGCCTAATTATATTAACTCGTTTTGTTTTTAGTGATCTATCATCTTACTTAACGGCTTTTTCCCAATCTTCACTTCTTTTAATTAGTATAACTAATTCTTTTCAAAGGAAAATTCCTTAAAATCTAATATATGAAATTTATCTGAGTGATATTCAATTATTTTGTTGACCTACCAATTTCTTTTAACTAGAATCCGCGCCACTTATCTACACACCTACACACATGGAGATTTTTAAGGTGAAATTTAAATTACTTACAGCAGCTGCAATTCTTTCGACGTCAATGTCAGTTTCCTCAAACGAGTACCAGTGGTTCTCAGAGCTAGCTTACAGCAATATTGATGCTGGTAGCGGTTCAGTTGACGCATTATCGCTAGAAGGTCAGTACTTCTTCGATAACAAGAAAGCTTTAGGTCCATACAACGAATTTGAATACATCAATAAAGTTAGCAACATTGATGCTTCATACAGCAACATCGGTTTAGGCGATTACTATGTGACTCAAGCGTCTGGTGAGTTCTTCGTCAATAACTTTTTATTGGGTCTTGGTTTGTCTGACGACAAGTTCGGTGACAATCCAAAAGACTTCACTTTAGGCTACTTGTTCAGCGATAACTTCTTAGTTCGTGTTGACGCTGTAGACCCGGAAGAAGGCGATACGGTTTACAACATCTCTGCAGCTTATAATCACCAAATCAGCGCTACTGATTACATTGGTTTCACTTTAGCGACTGATGATGATACTGATGTTGTGTCTTTGTCTTCTAAGTACTTCACGCACCTAGGCGATGATAACTACTTAGCAGCTGAGTTCTCGATCGTAGATACAGACGTAGACAACTACTGGTCTTTAGGGGCTAGTTACTACTTCAGCAAAGCAACTTCAGTATTCGCGTCTTTAGACGATAACGATTTGTATGAAATTGGTGCTAGACATTTCTTTGATGAGAACATTTCGCTTTATGGTGCTTACTCATCACAAGATGACAGTGGTTTTGATATCGATACATATACTATCGGTCTTACTGCTCAATTCTAGATTTAGTTCGAACTGTTAGTTAGTCATTTAGCCGAGGATTTATCCTCGGCTTTTTTGTGTCTTAGAAAAAATTGCTTAATAGAAAATGAAGAGGGTAGAGAGTGAGGTAAAGTAACGAGATGGTCAAAGGAGAAGTGCTAAACTTTTTGAGTGAGACCTTAAATAAAGCATTGAGCAGAGATTTATTACAGTATTGGTCAATAAAAAAGGCAGCCGAAGCTGCCTTTTACTTACTAAATAAACCTTATTTAACTTCACACATGCAATGTAAGTATGCATGGTTGGGGTCATTGTAGTCTGTTACTAGCTTATACGCTTCACGTACTTGTGAGCTAATAGCGTTAACCAGTGGGTTAGACTGCGCTGTTAAGGCCTGAACCTTAGCTGTGTCACCAGACGCTTTTGCGTTCTGTAGGATGTCACGCAGCATTTGTTCGGTTGGGTCTATCTCGCGCTTCACAAAGCGTACTTCATAATCGCTAACGTTGGCTAATTTCGCAGCAGACTCAACGGCATCATCTAAGTCACCAAGCTTGTCTACTAGACCTAAACGATGTGCATCTTCACCGGACCAAACGCGACCTTGTGCGATTTGATCAACCTCTGACTTAGTCATGTCACGTCCATTAGCAACAAGCGTTAAGAAGTCGTCGTAGCCTTTTTCAATATTAAGCTGAATAACTTCTTTTAGGTCTTCAGAGATGCCTGACATAACATCGAAAGAACGTGCCCACTTTGTAGTGCCAACGCCATCGCGGTGAACGCCTAACTCGTTTAGAGGCTGTTCAAAGGTTGGAACCATTCCGAAGATACCAATCGAGCCTGTAATGGTCGTAGGGTGAGCCCAGATCTCGTCTGATGTCGCAGAGATCCAGTAACCACCAGATGCTGCCATGCCCGCCATAGAAGTCACTACGATTTTACCTTCTTTCTGCGCTTGAACGATTTCACTGCGAATAACTTCTGAAGCGAAAGCACTGCCTCCAGGGCTGTCTACGCGCATAACGATAGCTTTAACTGAGTCATCTAGACGAGCCTTGCGAATCAGTTTCGCAGTACTGTCGCCACCGATAGTGCCTTCTTTGCGGCTACCGTCGACGATTTCGCCTTTGGCAACGATGACAGCAATTTTATCTTTACCGCTTGGCATATCGATTAAAGGACGGCGAGCTTTTAAGTAACTCTTGAAACCGATAGCTTGATAAGAGTCTTCCTCGTCGTTGAATCCAACCAGGTTAATCATATAATCGCGGAATTCAGCGCGTGTGATTAATTTATCGATAAAGCCATGTTCAACAGCAGCCAGAGCACCATCGCCATCATTTTGCTTGATGATGTCTAAATAGTTTTCGATAAAGCTATTCATGTCTTCTGCTGACTTTCCACGCGAAGCTGCGATGTCGTCTCGCATATGTTTCCACAAATCGCCTAGCCACTCGATGTTAGCTTCTTTAGCGGCTTCTGACATGTTGTCGCGCAAGAAAGGTTCCACGGCGGACTTGAAAGTACCAACGCGGAATACGTGGACATTCACGCCTAAGTTATCCAATGCTGATTTGTAGTAGGTTCCTGTGCGCGCCATACCCTCAAACATCAAGCTGCCTTTAGGGTTCATGTACACTTCATCAGCCGATGATGCTAGGTAATACTGTCCTTGTGAGTACCAGTCGCCGACAGCGATAACTTTTTTACCTGAAGACTTGAAGTCGTTGATGGCTTCGCGCAAATCTTGATATTTACTAATACCACCGTAAGCACCCATCAAGTTATTAGTCTGGAGTACTAGAACACTGATGTTGTCATCATTCTTGGCATACTCAATCGCATCCAATAAATCATACATGGACGTTTCAGGATTCTTAGTTCCTTGTGCGTCAGCAATAACTTCCTCAATCGGATCCATATAGGTCGTTTGTTCGACCAGAGTACCCATTGGGTTTAAAATCAGTGCTGAGCCTTCATTCACTTTCGGTAGGTCAGGGCCGCTGACGCAGCTTCTTACCGTGAATACTAAAATAGTGATTGCGATTAGGCCGATGAGTAAACGACCTGCTACATCTACAGTCTTCCAAATGCGGTAAAAGAATCTACCGATCATTGAGTTGGGTTTTGACACGTCTATTCCTTCTCTTACTAGTTAAAATTACAAAACTGCGCCAATTCTAACCAAATTGCTCAATTTATGACTAGTGTATAAATGTAACGAAATAATAACTCATTGTTTTTTAAAGAATAAATATCGGATTGTTTTGTAATGAAATATGTCCGCAAACATTGCAAGATACTGGTTATACCAGTAGACTTAAGCTCAAGACCCGTGATACTGCAAGATAGAATACATCGTGAAATATCAAAAACTATTAGAACCACTCGATCTTGGCTTTACTCAACTTAAAAACCGCGTGCTGATGGGCTCGATGCATACAGG
>Ga0208833_1000323_pt1 | contig 13321 bp, 13 predicted proteins | sample DeeseametaMP1788_FD_184181 | JGI IMG/M metagenome (GOLD analysis project Ga0208833, IMG submission 184181) | Marine microbial communities from the Deep Pacific Ocean - MP1788 (SPAdes) | ecosystem: Environmental > Aquatic > Marine > Oceanic | place: North Pacific Ocean | collected 2011-05-03 | reverse complement strand
CAATTCCATCATCTGATAACCAAAACGGAGAAACAGAATGATTTTCGAAGGTCAGTCGATTCAATGCAGATTACGCGATAAAGGTATCGCCGAAGTGTGCTTTGATAATCAAAATGAGTCGGTGAATAAGTTCGACCGAGCTACTCTTAACGAGTGGCTTCAAGTTAATGAGTTATTAGCTGAACACAAAGAAGTAAAGGCTGTTATGGCAACCAGTGGCAAGCCCGTATTTATTGTCGGAGCCGATATCACTGAGTTTAATGAATTGTTTTCTTCAAGCCGTGAAGACTTACTGGGTTGGTTGGTTGAGGCTAATAAAGCATTTACTGGCTTTGAAGATTTACCTTATCCGACCGCTGTTGCGATTGATGGAATGGCACTCGGCGGCGGTTTAGAAATGTGTTTAACCTGTGACTTCCGTGTGGCGAGCCCTAAAGCACAAGTTGGATTACCAGAGTCGAAGCTGGGCCTAGTACCAGGTTTTGGTGGTAGTGTTCGTTTGGCGCGATTGATTGGTCCTGACAATGCTTTTGAGTGGTTATCAACCGGTAAAGCTTATAAACCAGAAAAGGCGCTAGCGGTAGGAACCATTGATGCGGTAGTGGATTCAGAGCATTTAGTCGCCAGTACAGAACAGATGCTATTAGACGCGGTTGAAGGAAAGCTCGATTGGCAAGCGCGCCGCGCTGAGAAAAAAGCACCACTACAATTGAATAAAACCGAAGCCATGATGTCGTTCATGACCTCGAAAGCTTATATCGCTGGTCAAGCGGGTCCGCATTATCCAGCACCAGTACGTGGCGTACAATTAATTGAAGATAGTGCAGGAATGAAGTTGGAAGATGCCATTAAGGCTGAGCATGAAGCCTTTGCTGATATGGCGCAAACAGAACAAGCTTCTGCCTTAATTCAATTGTTCTTGAACGATCAAGTTTTAAAGAAAAAAGCCAAGATTGCGAGTAAAACAGCGGATATCGACGTCAAAAGCGCAACAGTCTTGGGTGCAGGTATTATGGGCGGCGGTATTGCCTATCAATCGGCTTCACGGGGCGTTCCTGCAGTGATGAAAGACATCAAGCCAGAAGCGCTTGAGCAAGGAATGGATGAAGCCATTAAATTGTTTGGCAAAGGTGTTAAGTACGGCAAGATTACTACCGATAAAATGGCAAAAGGCATTGCCAGCATTAAACCTACGTTAAGTTATGAAGAAATTAAACATACTGACATTGTGGTTGAAGCCGTAGTTGAAAACCCAAAAGTAAAAGAAGCGGTGTTAACGGAAGTGGAAGGGTTGATGCCGGATGATGCAATCATATGTTCAAACACCTCAACCATTTCAATTGATCGCTTAGCTAAGTCATTAAAGCGCCCCGAAAAATTCTGCGGTATGCACTTTTTTAATCCTGTGCACAAAATGCCATTGGTTGAAATTATACGCGGTGAAAAAACGTCGGATGAAACCGTTGCCAGCGTCGTTGCTTACGCGAGCAAGATGGGCAAATCGCCAGTTGTGGTAAATGACTGCCCAGGGTTTTTTGTGAACCGCGTGTTATTCCCATATTTCGGTGGCTTTACTAAGTTGGTTCGTGATGGTGCAGATTTCCAGCACGTTGATAAAGTTATGAGTAAAAAGTTTGGTTGGCCTATGGGTCCAGCTTACTTATTAGATGTTGTGGGTATGGATACTGGCCGTCACGCTGCAGAAGTAATGGCAGAAGGGTTTCCGGATCGAATGAGTAAAGAAGATAAAGATGCGATTGATGTGATGTTCGAAAACGATCGATATGGTCAGAAATCAGGAAGTGGCTTTTATGTCTATGGTAAAGACAAAAAAGGTCGTCCTACGAAAGAAGCCGATCCAAAAGCGTATGAGCTGCTAAAAGAAGTAGCAGCTGACACAAAAGACTTCGACGATGAAGAAATTATTGCAAGAACCATGTTACCGATGATTATTGAAACCATTCGTTGCTTAGAGGAGGGTATAATCGATAGCCCTGCCGAAGGCGACATGGCATTAATATATGGCTTAGGCTTCCCTCCGTTCAGAGGCGGTGTCTTTAAATATGTAGATTCTCAAGGCATTGCATCCATTGTCGAACTAGCGAAAAAATATCAGCACTTAGGTAAGGCATATGAGCCGACTACTGGAATGCTGAAAATGGCGCAAGACGATAAGAAATTTTATCCATCGGATTTATCTTAAGAGAAGCCACTGGGAGTTAACGATGAAAGAAGTAGTAGTAGTAGATGCCATTCGTACCCCAATGGGGCGCTCGAAAGGCGGAATGTTCCGAAATACGCGTGCTGAAGAGTTATCTGCACGATTGATGCAGGGATTATTGGACCGTAATGAAAAGCTGGATCCTGCAGATGTTGAAGATGTGATCTGGGGGTGTGTTCAGCAAACCTTAGAGCAAGGGTTTAATATTGCCCGTAATGCGATGTTGAAAACGGATCTACCGCACCATGTTGCTGGACAGACTGTAAATCGCTTGTGTGGTTCTTCCATGCAAGCATTACATACAGCTGCACGTTCCATCATGGTTGGTGATGGCGATGTCTTTATCATTGGCGGTGTCGAGCATATGGGACACGTTCCGATGAATCACGGCATCGACTTTGATCCTGAGCTTGCAAAATATACAGCAAAAGCTGCGGGTATGATGGGTCTTACCGCTGAAATGTTGGCCAACATGTATAAAGTTTCGCGTGAAGAGCAAGACCAGTTTGGATATCGTTCACATCAGCTAGCACACAAGGCGACAGTTGAAGGCCGTTTTGCTAAAGAAATTTTAGCGATGGAAGGTCATGATGAGAAAGGTCAGTTAAAGCGTTTTGATTTTGATGAAGTCATCCGTCCGGAATCAACAGTAGAAGACTTAGCAAAATTACGCCCTGTGTTCGATCCAAAAAATGGTTCAGTAACTGCTGCAACATCTTCAGCAATTTCGGATGGTGGTTCGGCTATGCTAGTAATGTCTAAAGAAAAAGCCGAAAGCCTTGGTTTAACGCCAATTGCTAAAGTGGTGTCTATGGGCGTTGCGGGTTGCGATCCTTCAATCATGGGCTTCGGTCCAGTCCCAGCTGTGAAAAAAGCATTGGCACGAGCGAATATGAAGATCGGTGATATTGATTTGTTTGAGCTCAATGAAGCTTTTGCGGCCCAGTCCATTGCTGTGCTGGATGGATTAGGTTTGCGTGACAACTTTGAAGATAAGGTGAACTTAAATGGTGGCGCGATTGCTTTAGGTCACCCGTTAGGGTGTTCAGGTTCAAGAATTTCAACAACATTGTTACGTTTGATGGAAGATAAAGATAAGGAGTTTGGTATTGCGACGATGTGTATTGGCTTAGGTCAAGGTATCGCAACCGTTTTCCAAAGGCTGAATTAAAAACTCAACAAAGGCTTCTTCGGAAGCCTTTTTAATGATGCGGGCGTTTTGTTTTGGCTTTGTGTTTGTAAGAGAAGATAGATTTTCCTGTAACGCCAGCATAGCCAACAATGACAATAAACACGCAGATAACGCTAACGAATAACCAGCTGAAAAGAGACATGGTACACCTCCTGTGACCTTTACCAATGATTTAATATTGCCGATAAACAAGGAGATAAGCAAGAGGCAGTTTGTAATAAATTGAAAAAAGAAAATAAAAGAGCTATGTAGACGACAGCACGTAAGAATGACGTCTAGTCATTGAATAAGGATTTGAGCATCGAAAAATTATCATCGGCCAATTCTTTTTGTTCAGACTCTGTTAGTGGCTGACGTTTGGCATCCCAATCAAGATCCTCTTCCGGAATTTCTTCTAAGAAACGACTCGGCTCGCAGTTAATGACTTCACCAAACTTATTGCGTTTTTTACACAGCGTAAAGACTAATGTTTTTTGCGCACGAGTGATTCCAACATAAGCGAGACGACGTTCTTCCTCAATATCATCATTTTCAATACTGGATTTATGAGGTAAAAACTCTTCTTCCATGCCAACCAAATAAACATGGTTGAACTCAAGACCTTTTGCCGCATGAAGCGTCATTAATTGAACTTGATTGGCGTTTTCTTCCTCTTCTTCATTCCGATCCAGCATATCCCGCAACATGAGGTTGGTGACGGCTGCGGCGAAAGGGTTTTCGTCATGTTCATTTTCATCAACATACTTTTCAACCCAACCCAGAAGCTCTTGAATATTGTTCCATCGAAATTCTGCAGCTTTTGGCGTGCTTGAGGTTTCGTGCAACCAAGAGTGATAACCAATTTTCGCGATAAGCTCATGAATAACACCCAAGCTGTCTCCACGCTTGGCGTTATCAGCGGCGCGTGAAATAGTATCGACAAAACGACGAACAGAATCTAAACCTTTGCCAGTTAGGTACTGCTCTAAGCCCATCTCGAAAGAAGCGGCATACAAACTAATATGACGTTTTTGCGCATAGGTTCCTAACTGCTCAAGAGTCGTAGGCCCTATCGAACGACGAGGGGTGTTCGCAATTCGTAAAAATGCATTGTCATCGTCTTCATTCGCCAGTAATCGTAGGTAAGCCATGATATCTTTAATCTCAGAGCGACCAAAGAAAGAGGTGCTGCCTGAAATTTTATAAGGAACTTTGTTAGCTATTAATGTTTTTTCAAAAAGCTTCGCCTGATGGTTGCCGCGATACAGAATTGCAAAGTCCGAGTATTTTCCGTTTTTAGTTTTTACTTTTCGAGAAATGATCTCAGTGACTACTTTTTGTGCTTCGTCATCTTCATTAGCACAAGTTACTACGCGTAGAGGGTCGCCGTAAGGTTTGTCCGACCAAAGTTTCTTTTCAAAAACGTGAGGGTTGTTATCAATGAGAACGTTAGCAGCTTTAAGGATTCGCCCATAGGAGCGATAGTTTTGCTCAAGTTTGGTTACTTGTAACTTCGGGAAATCCTTAGCAAGTTGGTCAAGGTTTTCAGGTCGTGCGCCACGCCATGAATAAATCGACTGATCATCATCACCAACCACGGTGAAGTTACCGAACTGTCCGACCAAGTATTTAATTAACTCATACTGACTAGTATTGGTATCTTGATACTCATCAACTAAAAGGTATTTAATTTTATTCTGCCACTTTTCTCTGACTTGTGGATTGTCACGAAGAAGCAAGGTAGGAATTAAAATCAAGTCATCAAAATCAACCGCATTATAGGCTTTCATGCTACGAGCGTACTTTTCATACACTTTAGCAAACACTAAAAGTTCTTGAGTATTGGCTTGGGCAATAGCTTGTTCTGGCAGGATTAAGTCATTCTTCCAGTTAGAAATTTGATTCTGCAATTGCGAGAGTAATGCTTTATCACTTTCAGCTTCTTTAAAGCCTAAATCTTTGAGAAGGGCTAAACTGTCTTGATCATCGAAAATAGTAAAATTCGACTTCATACCAAGAGTTTTATACTCTCGGCGAATGAAGTTAAGACCAAAGTTGTGAAATGTTGAGACGGTAAGTCCTTTGGTCGCATTTTGACCAGCGATCTTGCTAACACGCTGCTTCATTTCACGCGCTGCTTTATTGGTAAAGGTCACCGCTACAATATTGCGCGCTGGAATTTGGCGCTCTTTAATCAAGTAAACAATTTTTCGAGTAATAACGCTTGTTTTACCACTGCCCGCACCAGCTAACACCAATAGCGGACCAGAGGTGTTTAAGAGTGCTTGTTGTTGACGTTGATTGAGTTGAGGTAAAGACAAGAGTGCGCAAGTTTCTTATTAAAGTTGGCGGCAAGTTTAGCAACTCACCGCTAAATAGCGCAATGAAAATTAAGTTTATTCAACAGAAAAAGGAAGTTTCAAATACTTACGACCATTCGATTCGCTTTCAGGGAAGTTGCCTGCTCGAATATTGACCTGTAATGAAGGATAGATGAGGCGCGGCACATTTAGGGTGCTGTCGCGTTTATTTCTGAGTTCGGCATAGGCTATAGGATTGCCTCCCGATTGTTTGAAATGAACATTATTTTTTTGTTCAGCTACGGTGGTTCGGGCAACTGCTTCCCGATCCTTGGGGTAGTCATGGCACAGCCATAAATTATAATTTTCGGGAAAGGAAGTTAAAAAGGTTAAACTGTCAAAAAGTTTTTCCGCACTTCCCCCGGGGAAGTCGCAACGCGCTGTTCCAAGATCAGGGTGGAAAAATGTATCGCCAATAAAAATGTTACCTGCAATTTCATAACTCATACTATCATCAGTATGACCGGGAGTGGGGTGAGCGACAAAGTGACTTTCACCTAAAGCAAGGGTGTCGCCCTGATGCATCAAAATATCGAATTGGCTGCCATCGACAGGTAAATCTAAATTGAGACTGGTGGCAAAATGCTGCTGGACATCTTTAATGCCAGCGCCAATCACAATCTTCCCTCCGAGTGTTTGTTTGATATATTGTGCGGCCGTCAAATGGTCAGCATGAGCATGGGTTTCTAGAATCCACTCTAGCTTTAACTGGTGTTGTTCAATGTGTTCAATTAGAGCTTTGGCAGACTCGTAATGAGCTTGGCCAGAAGGTAAGTCAAAATCAAGAACCGGGTCGATAATCGCACAAACCTGAGTCACAGTATCGGTGACTATATAGCTCCAGGTGCCAGTATCTTGATGATAAAAAGGTGTAATATTGATCGTATCGGCATTTTTTACTGACATAAATGAAGTAACGATTGAAAAAGTGATATAAGAATAATATATTAGAAAAAACTAATAATCAAACCTTGGTGATTGTGTGGAATTTCAGTGGCAAGCATTGACTGGCGGTATACTGATTGGTCTGTCCGCAGTTTTACTGTTTATGAGCATGCGTAAAATCGCTGGTATCAGCGGCATGGTAAAGCAGGTGTTGCGTGGCAGTGGTAAGGGCGCTGAGCGCTGGTGGCCATTAGTGTTCATAGTAGCCTTAATGTTGGGCACTTGGATATACAGTGCTGTGTTTAGTGTCGAATCATCGCTAAGAGAGGGTTATCCGAAGGAGCTTCTTGTGGCGTCAGGATTACTGGTTGGTTTTGGAACCTATATCGGCAAAGGCTGCACCAGTGGACACGGAGTTTGCGGCATCGGGCGCTTATCAAAACGATCAATTGTTGCGACTGTTGTCTTTATGTTGTGTGCTGTGATTACCGTTGCTGTGATGGGAGCTGCGTCATGAAGAAACTAATAACAGCTTTGATTTGCGGTACCTTGTTTGGTTTTGGTCTCGCCATGTCACAAATGATTGATCCGGATAAAGTTCAGGGTTTTCTGGATATTTTTGGTGACTGGGATCCAACGCTGGCTTGGGTGATGGGCGGAGCTTTATTAATATCCATACCAGGCTTTGCTCTGTTACTGACTAAAGACGAAAAAGCTCACATTAAAGAAGGCGTGATAGACAGTAAGTTATTAGTCGGGAGTGCGCTCTTTGGCGTAGGCTGGGGCTTGAGTGGTTATTGCCCTGGGCCAGCGTTAAGTGTGGCCCCACTGATTATCACCGAACTATTGTGGTTCTTAATTCCACTGATAGTGGGCATGGTTATGGCTGGCGCCATTTTTGGTAAAGAGCAAGACTAGAGTCGCTAACTTAGCAGCTAGATACTTCTCCATTCGAGCTTTGCCACTGTTTGAAGCCACCAGCAACAGAGGCTACCTTGCTAAATCCAATGTGTTGCAGGGCTAACGCAGCACAAGCGGAACGACCACCAGAAGCACAATAGAGATACACAGGTACCTGCTGTGCTTCTTCTTGCGATAGATCTTTAAATTGTGGCAAGTCAAAAATCTTAAATTCAAGGACTCCCCGAGGTAAGGGTGTTGCGTTTGGAATAATGCCTTGTTGATGCTCTTGAGGTTCACGGACATCTAGTAACACAGCGTTTGTGAGGTCAGTTTGTTTCAGTTGATCGATGGTAATTTCAGAAATTTGTGACTTTACAGACTGTAGGTAGTCGATAACGCAAGGTTTCATGAGCATTCGTCCTTACAAAATAGTTTATGCAATAAGTGAATAATTTGAGCCGCTTCATTTGATGATAAGCTGTAATAGATCGTTTGCGAGTCGCGGCGAGTGGTAACAAACCCTTCTTTGCGTAATAGTGCGAGGTGTTGCGACAATGCTGACTGGCTTAAATCTGGGAGCAGGTTATTAAGCTGGCCAACAGAAAGTTCTTCTTCATGCAAAATACATAAAATCAATAACCGTTGTTCATTTGATATATTCTTCAAGAAACGAGCAGCTTCAGCCGAATTTTTTTGCATTGCATCGGTAATGTTTGAAACGTTCATTGAGATTCCAGCCTATAATATTAGTCTTATTTTGCCTTAGTGCGCGTGTTTTCGCAATTTTAAGCTTGACCCTCACAAGGGATTAAAGTCAGCTAAGGACTTAAGAGTCTTGCCTGTATTTTTGGGTCGAAACTCACCAGAGCTTTGATCAAAATCATAATCCTTGGACCAAGCTTCTGCGTTTTCAATAACTTTCAGAATTGAGTCGACCAAAAAATGGGCCTCTTGGTCGGTGTTCGTTGGGTGGAGCGAAACCCTAACCCAGCCAGGTTTATCGGTTAGGTCTCCTTGATCAATTCGATTGGTGATTTCATGGCTTTGTAGCTGATCGACGCCGAGTAACAGATGACCATAGGTGCCTGCGCAAGAGCAACCCCCTCGGCTTTGTATCCCAAACCGATCATTAAGTAAACGCACCAGTAAATTATGATGAATACCAAGAACATAAAAAGAAACGATACATAAGCGGTCGTCTTGTTGATCCTCAAGAATTCGGATGTCAGGGTGTTGTCGTAAACCCTGTAGTAAGATCTTAACCAGCTCTTCTTCACGTGCTTGTATTTTATCGACCTGCATTGCGTCTTTAAGTTTGATCGAAAGAGCAGCCTTAATGGTTTGCAAAAAAGCAGGTGTACCACCATCTTCACGGGCCTCAATATTGTCAAAGAATCGATGCTCGCCCCAAGGATTGGTCCAAGACACGGTGCCGCCCCCCGGTTGATCAGGGACTTTGCAGTCGTAAAGCTTGTCATCGAAAATCAAAATGCCGCTACTACCAGGGCCACCTAAGAATTTATGTGGGGATAAGAATATTGCGTCTAAGCGCTGCTCAGGGTTTGCAGGGTGCATGTCGATATCAACATAAGGCGCTGAAGCTGCAAAGTCGATAAAGCAAAGACCATCATACTGATGCATGATCTCAGCCATCTCGTGATAAGGGGTGGTAATACCCGTGACATTGCTACAGGCAGTGAATGATCCTATTTTGACAGGGCGATCTTTATAGTGCTCTAGTAAGTCTCGCATATGCTGTAAATCGGGGCGTCCTTCGTCAGTCGATCGAACGATCTCTAAGGTCACTTCACACTCATGCCATGTAGTTTGGTTGGAGTGGTGTTCCATATGGGTGACTAAGACTAGCGGCTTTTCATGCTCTGCAATCTGTAGCCGTTCGCGCCACTTTTCTGGCACTCGCAAGCCCAACATACGTTGGAATTTGTTAATGACCAGAGTCATTCCTGAACCAGCGGCGATTAAGACATCACTATCATAAGCGTTAACGTGTTGCTTAATGATTCTTTGAGCATCATGGTAAGCCTCGGTCATTGTAGTGCCAGTCAGTGTCGTTTCGGTATGCGTATTAGCTACATAAGGCCCTAACTCATGACTGATAAAATCTTCAATAGGACGGTATAAACGACCACTTGCAGTCCAGTCAGCATACAAAATGTTGCTATTATGGCTCGACTCAGAGTAATCGTGAGATTGTCCAATAATGTGTTCTCTGAAACGATAAAAATGGTCTGTTAAGCTCATAGGGTTCAACAAAGTGTTAATATTAATAATTTCTAATATACATCAATGGTTGTCCTATAGGCAAGCCTAATAGTCGTTGGTTGGAGTAGTTGGTTAGCTAGAATGAAGAGGAGGCATTATAACTCTTGATGCCATCAGGTCTTAAACCTTTACCCATACGGATGTGTAAAACAACTTCTGTTGTTAGCGCTGGCTCTGATGGTTCGAACTGGTTTTTAAACTGTGGGTTAGAGTAGTTAGATTGTTGGCATTTATCTTGGCTGCATTCGGTTCGTTGGATCCTGTTAGTTTTAGAATTAACGAGTTCTTCAGTCACTAGATAGCGTTGAACAATGACAAACCAGTCAAATTGCATGCGTTGAGTCAGTAAGCGGGAATGATCGAGAGCAAGAGCTTCTGCTTCATCAGGGCTGTTATGGAGAATTTTGTAATGGACACGGTACAGATTGTCCGTAACTTCAGTTGCGTATGGACCCTGGCCTACTGAGTGAGTAGGGTGATAACGGTATTGTGACGAACAGCCAGCGATCAATAATAAAACACCGAGAAGAGCCGTTCGAAAATTGAAAAGCGTGCACATTATTGAGACTGCCAATTATTATCAATGGCTTCAATCTCTTGAGAGCGATTAAGGAATGAGCCTTTGAGCGTGGAATCGAGCAAAGCATCCAGTTCAGGGTGAACTGAAGCGGTGCGATAAGTATCAGGGCTGCTAGCGTCAGTAGGAAGCCTTGAGTGGAGTTGCCAAGAGTTTCCAGTGTTGCATGCGATGTTAATATGGGCTTCAGCCGCTGAGCGTAAAGTGAAAAGACGACAGTAATCATCTTTTGTATTAATGAAACTGGCTTGAATGTTGAGATCCCACTGAGAATCTAAAGTAAAAACTTGATCGCTAGGCTTTTGGGTTAAATGTTGAGAAATTGTATCCCAATCAGGATTATATGAGCCGGAACTTGACCCTAAAAAAACACCGATAGTCACGCCAAACGTTAGAATAAATGCGGCAGCAATAGCAATGTGCTCTCGAACAGAATGACTGGCTTTGCGCCAAATGGACATCTCTATAACGTTTGACGGTGAAGAAGACTGACTTCCAGCCATTAATTGTTCGGTTGATTGTGGTAACGGTTTGTCATCAATCGCATGCACAGTTGAACTGACAAGGTGATCGACCATAGTTAGTTCAGCGACTCTATCGGCAATAGTTTCGTCGCTCGCGATGACGTCTCGAATGGCATCCATTTCTTGTGTTGGAAGCTCGTTATCAATGAATGCACAAAGCTGCTGATCAGTAATCGTCATGCGAAAATCCTCATATCATGATCCTTAAACCAATTAACCATAGCAACACGAGCGCGAGAAATACGGCTCATTACGGTTCCAATCGGGATGTCTAGAGTGCTAGCGACTTCTTTATAGCTTAAACCTTCAACCACAACCAAAGACAAAATAGATCGAAGTTCTTCAGGCATCTGATTCATTGCACGTTGAACTTGGGCAATGGTAATCTGGTTGGTAATGATTTTATCACCATCAACTGCTGACTCTTGAAGTTCGGATTTTTGAGTGGCCTCTTGACGAACTTTACGAGAGCGGTATTCATCTATCCACAAATTACGACAAACTCGAAAAGCCCACTTAGTAAGGTGGACATCATCAGGAACGCCTTTATCTAAAATACGCTCTAAGGTATTCTGCATTAGATCATCAGCATCATGATCGGATCCTGTTAGCGAAAACGCAAAGCGTCTGATCGCTGGGATCAACTCTTGAAGCTCTTTGTTCATCGAGAAACTTGTACTCATATTGGTATTAACCGTTACACCCTATAACAAGAAGACGTTTCAACTCCAGATTTTATTCAAAGAAATTGAGAATTTTTTACAGACAAGGAACGTCATTATTATATAAAGTGATGATTAATGTAATTTAGGAACATGTATGAATCGATATATCGTAATTAGCGCTCTATTGACCGTACTGAGTACGGAGGGCAATGCTGCAGCGGATATAGGGAATAAAGCGCTAGATAGTATTAACAATAAAATTCTTAATGAATCGTTAATAGAAGATAAAATAAAGCACGATAAGGAGTTTTATAAAGAGTTGCCGAGAGAAGTGGTGGGGGAGATTAATCAAAGCTTAAACAGAATTGATGCTGTGGCGGAAACGACCATTAATCCCCTGAAGCAAGACGTTGCTGTTACCGAAATAAAAAACACCATAGGGCAAACTGTCTATGTGGAGGTTGAAGTTGAAGATGGTTGGCGTGCTATAGACAGGGAGTGGTTGATTACAGTTAACAGTGACGAGGTGAGATTGTTAGAAACGCTAGGGGCGGAGATAAAGGAGCACCAAAAATTAGATAATCTAGAGTTATTAGTCGTTAGGTTCAAGATTCCCAGTAACCAGAACGAAAAAGATATTATTGAGCAACTACCTGAGCGATTGAAGAAGCAACTGGGAAGAAATCATGTGTATGAAGCCAGTCAAAGCCATAGTAATGGGGATGATAAAGCACAGGGAAATAAAATTCTTGATAGTGTTTGCAATAAGCCCATAAAGGTTGGCATGATTGATACGGCTATAAATACTAATCACCCAACGTTTAAAGCAGTAGACATCAAGCAAAAACAGTTCATGCAAGAAGCAGTTAAAACGCCTACAGCTCATGGTACTGCAGTGGCCAGTTTACTAGCAGGAAAGGATCAGCTGACTCCCTTATTGTCTCAGGCAACCCTGTATGCCGCATCGGTATTTTACCCTCGTAATAATTACTCGCAGGGGGCGCCATTAATTAATTTGATAAAGGCGTTAGACTGGTTAGCAGGCGAAAATGTGGAAGTCATCAATATGAGCTTAACGGGACCTGAAAATCCTATTTTAGAGGCTGCGATTAATCAGGCTTTAAAACAAGATATTACAATAGTCGCTGCGGCAGGCAATGAAGGCCCTGCTGCATCACCACGTTTTCCAGCGGCGTATAAAGAGGTGATAGCGGCAACGGCGGTTGATAGTAACAATGATATCTACCGCTGGGCAAACCAGGGAGAGTATATAGATTTTTCAGCGTTGGGCGTTCTAGTTAAAACTGCAAGAGTAAGTAACGGCAGTAGTTATGAGTACGGTTTGGAAAGTGGAACGTCAATTGCAACGCCAGTAGTAACGGCTAAAGTGGCCTGCCAAATTGTTAAAGACAAAGCGAAGAAAACTATAATCAGCAACTTAGAATTAGAAGCTATTGATTTAGGAGAGCCTGGAAGGGATCCTGTCTATGGTTATGGTAAATTAGAATAAAAAAGCATCCTTGCTAAAGGGGAAGTCTCCATAATTGACTCTGTTTATAGCTCTACCTTGAAAAGTAGACTAATTTCATTAGCACTATAATCAGCTGATTCAAAGTTAGAGCTTGATTCAGTACTTTCTAACTGAGTGGCCAATGCAAACTTTGGCGTAAAATAGTAATCCCAAGCTAAGCGAAAAGTGTTACGACTATCCTCTCTAACTTGGCCAATGTCT
>Ga0208833_1000319_pt1 | contig 13408 bp, 8 predicted proteins | sample DeeseametaMP1788_FD_184181 | JGI IMG/M metagenome (GOLD analysis project Ga0208833, IMG submission 184181) | Marine microbial communities from the Deep Pacific Ocean - MP1788 (SPAdes) | ecosystem: Environmental > Aquatic > Marine > Oceanic | place: North Pacific Ocean | collected 2011-05-03 | reverse complement strand
GATCCCTCAGAACGCGATCCAGCGGATCGAGATCCTGCGCGACGGCGCGGCAGCGCAGTATGGCTCGGACGCGATCGGCGGGGTAGTGAACATCATCCTGAAGGACGATGCCCAGGGCGCTTCGTTCGAACTGCTGGGTGGCATCACCGAGGAAGGCGACGGGCTCAACGGGCTCGCCTCGACCAGCGGCGGGCTGCCGATCGGTCGGGGCGGTCATTTGACTCTCAGTGCATTGGTCCGCGCGCAGGAAGCGACCAACCGCGCCTTTGTCGATCAGCGCTTCGACCGGGTAACCTACCGGATAGGCGATCCGGAAGCCTCGCTTTTTGGCGGATCGGTCAATTTCGGCCTGCCACTCGGCGACGCGGAACTCTACGGTTTCGGCACGGTCGCGCAAAAAATTTCGAACAACGGTGCGGGCTTTCGCGTGCCCGGCACCTCGCTGCTCTATCCCGACGGTTTCCTGCCGGTCATCGAACCGTACATCTGGGATGGCAGCGGGACCTTGGGTATCTCCGCCGATCTCGGCGGCTTCGCGCTCGATCTGAGCCAGACCTACGGCCGCAACGAGGCGGATTTCCGCGTCTTCGATACGGTGAATGTGTCGCTGGGTCTCGACAGCCCGACCAGCTTTGATTCGGGCGGCGTGACCTATGAACAATATGTCACCGATTTCGGCGTCTCGCGCTCGCTCGGACTTCTCGCCGGAGGCAATATCACCGCCGGCGCGCAGTACCGCCGCGAAACCTACGCCATCCGCGAGGGAGAACCCGCCGCTTCGACCGGAGTCGGTGCGGACGGTTTCGCGGGGTTCGCTCCGCGCCGACCGGTGAATGAGGCGCGCGATGCCTTTGCATTCTATCTCGACGCCGAGCTGCGCCCGATCGAGGCGCTGCTGATCGGCGGGGCGGTCCGTTACGACGAGTATGACGATTCCGGTGGAGAGACGACCTGGCGGGTTTCAGCCCGCGCCGATCTGACAGAGGGCCTGGCGCTGCGCGGCGCGATCGGAACTGCGTTCCGCGCGCCTTCGTTGCAACAGCAGAATTTCAGCGCGGTGCAGGGCGCACTTTCGGCAGGGCAGCTGGTTTCGGTAGCGACGCTGCCGGTGAGCGACCCGATCGCGCGCGCGTTGGGTGCGGGAGATCTGCGACCCGAGCGCTCACGTAATTACAGCGCGGGTATCGTGCTGGAGCCGACGCCCCGCCTCGCTTTCACCTTGGATGCGTTTCACATCCAAATCGATGATCGCATCGCGCTGAGTGAACAGCTGCGCGGGGCGGCGGTGAATGCCATTCTGGCCGGCGCTGGTATAGTTGGCTTCTCGCAGGTACGCTTCTTCACCAACGCGGTCGATACCAGGACTACCGGTGTGGAGGCCACCGCGCGCTGGTCGGCCAGCCTCAGTCCGGAAACGCGGGCAAGCATGGATGTCGGCTTCGCGCTCTATGACACGGAATTGGAAAGTCTCCGCGCCAATCCGGTGCTGCCGACTCTGCCGTTGCTCGGCGAGAAGTCGATCTTGTTCCTGACCGAAGCGCAGCCGCGCGACAAGCTAACCGTGCAGGCTGTCGTCGAGCACCGGTCAGTGAGCGCACGTGCAGCGCTGACCCGTTTCGGCACCTACACCTCGCAACCGCTCGTGGAGACGCAGACCTTCGATGGCGGCACGTCATTCGACCTGTCGCTGAGCTACGCCCTGTCTTCCGCGATCATGCTTACCGCCGGCGTGCAGAACCTGTTCGACGACCGGCCGGAAGAGATTGCTGATCAGGCGCGCTTCATCGCCGCAACCGGCGGCAGCTTTCCCACGGGCGAGGAGACGCCGCTCGGCGTCAACGGGCGTAGCTATTTCGTGCAGCTACGAGGGAATTTCTGATGGTGTCGCGTCGCGCATTGCTTGGCCGGACGGCGCTGGCGCTGGCTGCGTCTCGCTTCCTGTCTCCGGTAACGGCCATCGCTGTGCAACCGCAACCATATGCCGATGGCGATCCCTTTATGCTCGGCGTCGCCTCGGGCGATCCGCGTCCTGATGGGTTCGTGCTCTGGACTCGGCCTTTGGGTCTGTCGGGCACTGCTACGGTCGGTGTGGAGATCGCCGACGACGATGGTTTCCGCAGGATCGTGCGCAGTGGTTCGGTCACCGCAAGTCCTGCGCGCGGGCACGCAGTGCATGTGGAGCCGGTCGACCTCGATCCAGCACGCACTTATTTCTACCGTTTTCACCTCGATGGAGCGACGAGCCCCATCGGTCGCACAGCCACGATCGATCCGCAGGCCACGCGCATGCGCCTCGCGCTCGCGGCCTGCCAGCATTGGGAACATGGCTGGTTTTCCGCCTATCGGGACATGGTCGCGCAGGAGATCAATGTTCTCCTGCATGTCGGAGACTACATCTACGAGAAGTCTTTCGGGACCGGCCCCGACGTTCGCAGTTTCGGCGCGCCCGATCCGTTCACGCTGGACGAGTATCGCGTTCGTCATGCGCTCTACCGCACCGATCCCGATCTGCAGGCCGCCACCGCTGCCTTCCCGATCATCGCGACCTGGGACGATCACGAGGTAGAGAATGACTATGCCTCGCTTCAGGGCAGCGTCACAGAAGACCCTGCCGCTTTCGTTGCGCGCAGGGCCGCTGCCTATCAGGCATGGTTCGAACACATGCCGATATCGCCGCGCCGCTTAACACCGCATGGCGCGGCGGACATTGTGCGCAGATTCGAATGGGGCGCCCTAGCCAGCCTCTCGGTTCTCGACTGCCGCCAGTTCCGCACGTCGCAGCCGTGTGGACGCGGCGGGCAGGTGATCGCGGACTGCGCGGAGGTCTTCGATCCGGTGGCGACCATGCTCGGGCTCGAACAGGAGGCGTGGTTGCGCAATCGCCTGGCGAACGAGCGCACCCGTTGGAGCCTGATCGGTCAGGCGACGATGGTCTCGCGGCTGCCCTTGCCGGGCGGAGGCGATGCGCGCTGGTCCGATATCTGGGATGGCTACGCCGCCTCTCGCGACCGCCTGATCGCTGCACTGCGCCAGCCGGCGGTGCGCAATGCGGTGCTGCTTGGCGGCGACGTCCATTCCTTCTGGGCCAACGACATCCCATCCGATCCGGAGCGGATGGAAGGGCCGGTGGTCGCGAGCGAGATCGTCACGTCCTGTCTCGCCTCGCGCAGCGGCCCCGAAGAGCTCTTCACAGGCATCCAGGGCCGCAATCCGCAGGTCCGCTTCCATGATAATGATAACGCCGGATACACTCTGCTCGACATCGATGCTGAACGGATCGACGGCCGGTTTCGCGCAGTTCGTGATCTGACGGATCCCAATAGCGCCAGCTTCGATTTGCGCCGGTTCGCTATCGAGGACAGGGCGCCCGGGGTGAGAATTTAGTTTTGAAATGAGCGTTTAGGCTTTGTAGATCGTACGAATCTAACTTCCGAAACGCTATTGGGGGATGCCGGGTTGAGCTTTTTGGTTCTCGCCAAACGTGAGCGTACAGCTTGACGGGCGAGATGCTCCAGATTGGCAGAGCCCCGGCAGATTGGTTCGATCCCGAATTACGTCGATACTCGTCAATGAATGCAGTCATCGCTTTACTGCTCCGCCTGGTCAAAATATCACGACGCTTTGCGCACAGCCTCATTAGTACGCTGCAGTCCACGGTTCTCGCTCTCCAGAGTTCTCACCTTTGACAGCCCGCTCGGCGGATACTTCAACACAAGTATTGCTGTCAGCCTTGGCCGGGCTCCCTGCTTCCGCCGTCTGACGAACTATCAATTGAGCGGCCCTAGCACGTGCGACAAGTTCTCCTTACCCATCGATTGTGAGGTTCGACTGGAATGAGACCCATGACGTCTGTCACGATCATACGTGGCAAGGCGGTCCGACTCTGAAACCAGTGGAGAGAGCACTGCGGCTCATGTCACGAAAGTTTCGATCGAGATACATGGCGGCGGCGCGTCGTTCGCCATTGCTGCAAGATTGTCCGTTTCTGATTCGGCCCGGCCGACTTGACGGTCGGCTCGGGTGGCGGTGTGTTCGAGAAGCGCGGCGAGGGCATTGCCTGAATGATTCCATCGATTTTCTTGTAGATTTGTCGGGCCGCCATATGCGGATGCGAAGCGGCTTCGTCCGGATCTAACACCGGCGCGAAACATGCATCGGTCCCCTCCAGCAAGGTCATCCATTCGTCGCGCGTCCTTCGTCGGAATAGTTCCTCGAACCGATGTCTGAGGTCTGGCCAGCAGGCCGGATCGTAGCCGTTTGCAAAATCCGGTTGATCCGCAATGCCCAGCTTCTGGCAAAGCAATGTGTAAAATTTCGGTTCGAGCGACCCCAGAGAGATGTATCGATCGTCCGCGCATCGATAGGTCGAATACCAGTGCGGACCGTCAAGGATGCTGCGACCGCGCTCGTTGACGAAATGTCCTGTTGCTTTCAAACTGAGCAGCAGGTTCATCATATGCGCGCTTCCATCCACGATGGCGGCATCCACGACTTGTCCTTTCCCCGATTCACGGGCGCTAAGGATGGCGGCGAGCAGGCCGACTGCCAGATAGAGCGCGCCACCGCCGATGTCGCCGACGAGTCCGGGAGGTGCCATCGGAAGCGCACCCGGTTCGCCAGCATACCAGAGCGCGCCGGACAGTGCGATATAGTTGATGTCGTGGCCGGCGGTCTGCGCGAGAGGTCCATCCTGCCCCCAACCAGTCATCCGGCCGAACACGAGCGCCGGATTGCGATCGAGGCAAACATCGGGTCCAAGACCCAACCGTTCCATTACACCAGGACGCATGCCCTCGATGATCGCATGGCTGTGCTCAACAAGATCGAGGACGTGCTCGACCGCTGCGGACTGCTTCAAATCGAGGGATACAAATCGCTTACCGCGATTGAGAATCGCCTCACGGCCAAGGTCGATCGTATCCCGATTAGGGATAACACGATCGACAACTACAACGTCGGCTCCAAGATCTGCCAGCAACATTCCGCAAAATGGCGCTGGACCGATACCGGCAATCTCGATGACCCTGATACCAGCGAGCGGACCGCATCCCGACATCTGCAATTTCTTTCCAATGGCTCGAACACTACGGAGATCATCGCCGATCTATTATCGGGCATCAAATTCATTCAAGCTCCAAAATATTCCCAGATGGAATGTTGAATGGGCCCTGCCACCATGAACTAGAGGAATATTAGCGGCGGATAATGAATTGGACAGGTGTGACGATTTACCCAATCTGATCATTTCGGGGATGTTTGAAGTCTAAGCGGAGAAAATCCGATGGAGAGGATACATATGCGTGGAAACTGCGCAAACGGATGCAGCGCCGCCCCGTGCAAGGGGCAGCGCTAATGGAATTGCGCACCCAACTCCGCCGGGCGGCCGGCTATTTCGCCTGCAACGAAGCGTTGGTCCACGGCGAGCGCCGATTCAGCTTTGCCGAAGCGTGGTCGCGGGGGGTGCGGCTTGCGAACGCGCTGACGAACGCGGGGCTGCGGCCGGGCGACAAGATCGCCACGCTGGAGAAGAACTCGATTGAAGCGGCTGACATTTTCCTCGCGGCAGCAATCGGCAATTTCGTTCGTGTACCGCTCTATGCCCGCAATCGCCGAGAATCCCATGCCCATATGATGCGCAACACCGACTGCCGGTTAGCGCTCGTTGACAACGCGCTCTTGCCCGAGGTCGCGGGACTCGAGACCGAATTGCCCGACTTGAAGCGACTGATCGTGCGCGACGGGACTTACGAGGAATGGCTCGCCCGGGCATCTGATCAGGATCCGGACCCTACCATCTCGCCAGATGATTATTGCGTTATCCGTCACACAGGGGGCACGACCGGTGCGCCGAAGGGCGTCGCCTATACCCATCGCACGTGGATGACTTGCTGCGCTGGCTTTCTGGAGGTGGGACCAAGACCTGATCCAGGCGCGACGGTATTGCATGTGGGGCCACTTTCGCACGCCTCCGGGTTCATGTTCTCTCCCTATTGGGCGGTGGGTAGCCGCAACATTATGGTGGAGGCGTTTGACCCGGCAAGCTTCCTCGAGATACTGGAACGCGAAGAGGTCGGCTATGCGTTCGTCGCTCCGACCATGCTCAACGCAGTTGTTCACCACGGCAATCCGCGTGGGCACGTTTTTCCGCGCTTGAGATGTTTGCTCAGTGCTTCTGCGCCAGTTTCCGAAGCGACGTTGCGTAAGGCCCGCTCGATTTTCGGAGACGATGTGTTGCACACCGCTTACGGACAGACCGAAATTCTGCCGGTGACTGCCCTAGGCCCAAAGGAATGGTTCGGCGAAACCGAAGGATCGACGCCGCTCCAATCGGTGGGTCGGGCGATGAGCTTTGTTGATCTCGAAATCCGTGATGCCGACGGTCGCGCTCTTGGGCCTGACGAACCCGGAGAAATTGTCGCCCGGTTCGAAAACGGCCAGATGCAAGGCTTCTGGAACGATCCTGAGGAGACCGCGCTACGCCTCGTCGACGGCTGGGTAAAGACTGGCGATATTGGTCGCATCGACGCAAACGGGTTCCTCTATCTGCTCGATCGCGCAAACGACCTGATCGTGTCGGGAGGATACAACATCTATCCGGCCGAAATCGAGAATGTGATCGCCGATCATCCTCAAGTGATTGCCGCCGCCGTATTCGGTATCCCTCATGAAAAGTGGGGCGAAACGCCGCTTGCGCTGGTCGTGGTCGCGCCCGGCACTGAATTGCCAGAGCAGGAAATAATCGATTTGGTTAGCGAACGGTTGGGTTCGTTCAAGAAGCCCGGCAAGGTCGTCTTCACCACCGAACCTCTGCCGCTCAGCAACGTCGGCAAAGTGCTACGATCGAAACTCCGAGAGCCTTACTGGGCGGGGCGGGCCAGCAGAGTTTCAGGCGCATGAGGGCAACTTCTCCTGACTCAAAAGTGGCAGACCTCGTGTCGCTCGACGCCATCACCGTTGAGAGGCGTGGCGCGGCTTTTTGGGTGCACCTAAATCGTCCAGATGCGCTGAACAGCCTGACGTTGGAAATGGCCCGCGATCTTGAGTTGGCGATCGAGACGGCCGAGGCCGATCCCGCGGTGCGGGCATTCGTCATCACCGGGACGGGACGCGCCTTTTGCGCCGGAGCCGACTTGGCCGCGCTCAATGCTTATGGTGGGTCGATCATGGAACCACTGGAGCACTTCCTGGCGGAACTCGGGCGCGTGCTCAGGCGGATCGAGTTGTCGCGCTTGCCGGTCCTTGCCGCGGTCAACGGATTGGCGCTTGCCGGCGGGCTCGAACTCGTATTGTGCTGCGATATTGTGGTGTCTGCCGAAGACGCCAGGTTCGGTGACGCGCATGCCAACTATGGCCTTCTGCCAGGCGGTGGCGGCTCGATCCGCCTTCCCCGCAAGATCGGACCGGCGCGCGCGACCTACCTCATGATGACGGGTGAATTCGTCTCCGCGAGGGAGATGGAGCGTGCAGGACTTGTGAGCAGGGTGGTGCCAGCGGAGGCGCTCGTCGATTCAACGCAGGCGGTGGTGGAAATGCTCGCCGCCAAGAGTCCCCTTGGGCTTGTGCACATCAAGGAGTTGGCCGCAATCGCTGGAGATTGCATCCTCGAAGATGGCCTGCGCCAGGAACTCGAGATCATCGGAGCCTATGCTGCCTCACACGATCTGCGCGAGGGACTAGCGGCGTTCGCAGAGAAGCGCGAACCGGAGTTCAAAGGAAAATGAGCGACATCTATATCGCCGGCGTTGGCATGACGCAGTTCGGTCGGCAACTCGACCGCAGCCTCAAGGACCTGTCGGCGGACGCCTGTGCTCGGGCTTTCGCCGATGCCGGATGCGGCCGGGAGGACATCGAGGCGGTCTTCTTTGGCAACTGCGTGCAGGGCCACATGGAAGGGCAGGACATGATCCGTGGCGAGCTCGTAGCACGCGCGGTTGGGATGCAGGGCGTGCCAGTTGTCAACGTTGAGAATGCCTGCGCCACAGCCTCGACGGCGGTCGCGATGGCGACTGCTTATGTCCGGTCGGGTATGGCGGACATCGTGCTCGCGCTCGGCGCGGAGAAGATGTGCTCGCCTGACAAGGCCTTGATGTTCAGCGCTTTCGATGGGGCGTGGGACGTGCACGAGACGGAGTGCAGCCGCGAGACACTGCTCGCTATGGGCCAAGGCGTTGAGGTGCCAGAAGGGTCGGTGTCAAACCAACCCTACAGCGTATTCATGGACATCTACGCTGCGATGTCGCGCGCCCATATGCGCACTTACGGATCAACGCAGGCGCAGATCGCAGCGGTGTCAGCCAAAAACCACGTCCATTCGACGCACAACCCGCTCGCTCAATACCGCAAACCCTACACGGTAGAGGCCGTGCTGGCCGCACCGCCAATCGTGTTTCCGCTGACACTGCCGATGTGCTCACCGATCAGTGACGGCGCTGCGGCTGCGGTGATCTGCAACTCGGCAGGCTTGCGCAAGCTGGCGGTGTCTGACGACAGGGCAATCCGAGTACTTGCGTCGGTGCTCCAGACCAGTGCCGAGCGCGACCCTTACGACTATGATCGGCACGTCACAAGGCTGGCGGCAATGCGCGCCTATGCGATGGCGGGGCTCGGCCCGTTAGACGTCGACGTTGCGGAAGTGCACGACGCGACGGCGATGGGCGAGATCATCGAAATTGAGGCTCTGGGCCTCGTGCCGCCTGGCGAGGGAGGGATTGCTGCTGAGCGTGGCGACACCGTCATTGGCGGCCGCATCCCCGTAAATCCGTCGGGCGGCCTCGAATGCAAAGGGCACCCGATCGGCGCGACGGGTCTCGGTCAGATCTACGAACTGGTGTCGCAACTGCGTGGCGATGCCGGCGCTCGCCAGATCGAGGGAGCGCGGGTCGCGGTAGCGCAGAATGGCGGCGGGGTTCTGGGCGTGGAGGAAGCCGTCGTCGCAGTCACCATCCTTGGTCGTTAAGGAGCGGATAATATGGATTTTACACCCACTGACGAGCAGCGGATGGCAGTCGAGAGCATTCGGCGCTTCCTCGACGAAAAGCTGGAGCCTGAAATTCGCGCTCACGGCGAATGCTTCATCGAGCGGCCGTTGATGCAAAAATGGACCAGCGAACTTGCCGCCTTCGGTCATATCAGTGCCCCGCACCGCGAGGAATGGGGCGGCCTCGATATGGGTTGGCTGACGCATCTCCTGATCTTCGAAGAGATCGCTTATTCGTCGCTTGATGTCGCTATTCCAGGTTTCATCAACGCGGTCGGCGCCGAACTGATCCGGCGTAGCGCGTCACCTGAAATCCAGCAGCGTTACCTGCCCGGCTTGGTCGCCGGCGAGCTCTTCGTCTCAATGGGCATTTCCGAGCCGGACGTAGGCTCAGATGTGGCGGCGGTAAGAACGCGAGCCATTCGCGACGGCGACTATTGGGTGATCAACGGCGAAAAAACGTGGATTACAAGTGGCGCATATTCGGACCTACTTATCTGCACCTGCCGGACCGGAGAGAAGGAGATCAGCCACATCCTGGTCGATCGCGCCGAAAGTCCCTATGAAGTGCGCGATATCGAAAAGATGGCACTGAATGGTCAGTCGACCGCGCAGATTTTTCTTACCGATTGCCGCGTGCCTGCGTCCAACATGCTGGGCCAGCCAGGCGATGGACTACGAAACACGTTGAAAGTCTTTGAGATCGCGCGCTGCCACATGGCAATGTGGAGCATCGGTATTGCACGCCGCGCGCTGGACGAAGCGATCGCCTATTCGAAGGAGCGTTCCCAGCATGGCCGCAAGCTTGCGGGTCATCAACTGATCGCCGACAAGCTTGCAACCATGGCAACACGGATCGACGCGGCGAGGCTACTGGCGCACCGGGCGATCTCGCTGGTCGACGCCGACGTGCGCGCTGAGGCTGAGTGCGCGATGGCCAAATGGTATGCTACGGAGATGGCGATTGGAGTGACGCGCGATGCACTTCAGATCCATGGTGGCAACGGCGTTACGCGTGAGTTCATCGTAGAACGGCTCGTGCGCGAAGCGATTATCTGCCCGATCCCCGATGGCACGACGGAAATCCAGAAGCTCATCGTCTCGCGCGCGCTGACAGGCGTCGCCGCGTTTCGATAACAGAAGGCGCCACCCGATGCACGAAGAACTAAGATACGACGACAAGGTGGTGATCGTAACCGGTGCGGGTGGAGGGCTCGGCCGCGAGCATGCGCTAATGTTCGGCAAACGCGGTGCAAGGCTGGTTGTCAACGACCTCGGAGGGGATCGAATGGGGGATGGACGATCTTCCAGCGCAGCGGATCGGGTCGTCGAAGAGATACGATCTGCCGGCGGCGAAGCGGTTGCCAATTATGATTCGGTCGAGGATGGCGCTCGAATCGTCGAAACTGCGCTCGATGCGTTCGGCACGATCGATGTCGTGATAAACAACGCCGGCATCCTGCGCGACGTCAGCTTCCACAAGATGACAGACCAGGACTGGACGTTGATCCAGAACATCCACCTCAACGGCAGCCGGGCCGTCACTCAAGCGGCATGGCCGACGCTGCGCAACAAGGCCTACGGCCGTGTCATCATGACCAGTTCGGCGGCGGGCATCTACGGCAATTTTGGCCAGGCGAATTATGCAGCTGCCAAATTGGGTATCCTAGGTCTCGCCAATGCACTGGCCGAGGAAGGGCGTTCGCGGAACATCAACGTCAATACGATCGCTCCAATCGCGGCTTCGAGGATGACTGAAACGGTCTTTCCCAAGGCGTTGCTCGACAGGTTGCGGCCTGAGGCGGTCAGTGCGTTGGTTGGCTGGCTCGCGCACGAAAGCTGTTACGAGACCAAAGGGTTGTTCGAAATCGGTGCCGGTTATGTCGCGAAACTTCGTTGGGAACGGACGTGCGGTTATCACTTGGGCAGGAACGGCATTTTCGCGCCCGAAGAAATTGCCCAGCATTGGAACAGTATCGTCGATTTCACAGACGCTGAGCATCCAACTGTCATGAACGACAGCCTCGATGCAGTACAGCGGATCATGGCGGACGATCGCCGGGATTAATCCAAACGTATTGGTTGGCTGGCCCGAGGACTATGCTCAACACCTCTGGCATTGACATGAGCAAAAGGAATACATCGGCCGCATATTGAATTTGACGATTGGCCCAAGTCAGATCATCCTTCGCACCAAAAATTGCTTCAAATAGTTAGGGAGGTGGAACTATGAGATATTTGCTTTTGGCATCTGTTGCCTTGGTCTGGTCCGGGCCAGCGTTCGCTCAACAAGCTCAAGTCGATCAAACTGAGACGGCACCATCTGAGAAAACGTCGTCTGGAACTACTGCCGACGCCTTGTCTGACGTCATCATTGTGACGGCGACCAAGAAGGGGTACGGCGAAAACCTGCAGAATGTGCCTGTCGCGGTGACCGCATTTGGCGAAGCGCAGCTCGATGCGAAATTCGTGCAAAACCTTCAAAGCTTGAGCTACGATGTCCCCAACGTCCAGCTCGAGGGTGTCGGAACGGCTCCAGGCTACGCAAACTTCACGATCCGCGGACTGGGCATCAATAGTACCGTCCCTTCCATCGACCCGACGGTTGGCGTCTTTACCGACGGAATCTATCTTGGGATCAATGCAGGCGTTGTGCTCGACAATTTCGATCTCGAGGGGATCGAGGTGTTGCGCGGCCCGCAGGGACTTCTTTTCGGCCGCAATGTAACGGGTGGGGCGGTCGTGATGCGGACGACGCGCCCGGATTTCAATTTCAGGGCCAGTGCCAAGGCATCGGTGGAAACCGGTCTGAAGAAAACCGTCAGTGCAATGGTCACAGGACCGATCGCTGAGGACGTCCTGGCCGCAAAGTTGGCCGTCTACTACAGCAAGGATGAGGGATGGTTCCGCAATCAGTTTGATCAAAGCAGCTTTGGCAAATCCCGCGACATCATCATTCGCCCCGCGCTTAGCGTAAAGGGCGGCGACAACTTCCGGATGGATCTGCGCTATGAGCACGGCGACATTGATGGCGATGGCGCGCCAGTGCAGAGTCACGCGATTTTCCCGCGCGACACGTTTGGAATATCGATCGATTTTCCGGGGTACTATAATGCGACCTGGAATCAAGCAATCGCAGAGACCAACATCGATGTCGGCCTTGGAGACGGTGTGATAACCAACATCATGGGTTATCGGCAATTTCGGTCGAGGGCTGCCAGCGATATTGACGGGACGCCACAGCATTTTTTCAACGGCTACTTTAACATCAATCAAGAACAGATCAGCGATGAACTGCGTTATTCAGGAAAGATCGGCGCCGTCGAGGTGACAACCGGGCTATATTACTTCGCGCAGGACCTGGCATACGCAGAGCAACGCGACCTTTTGGGCGGTGCGAGGATCGTATCGGGTGGCGGGACTCAAGACCAAACAACCTGGGGAGCGTTCGCGTCAGCTGACTGGCATTTCAGCAATACGCTCACGCTCAATATCGGCGGGCGATACAGTTGGGAACGCAAGGCCGTGCGCATCGCACCGCTGGGTGCAAATGGGTGTGACGTGAACACGTTGCGCTGTGCCACGAACTTCATCGATGACGAAAGCTGGAAAAGCTTTACTCCGAAGCTTGGGCTACAATGGCAGCCGGATAATCAAACCCAAATCTATGGCTTCTATACCCGCGGCTTCCGCAGCGGTGGCTACAATTTGCGCAATACCGATCCCGGTGTTCCGCCCGGCCCCTTCGATCAGGAAACGCAGGACAGCTTCGAGATAGGCGCGAAGAAGCAGTTCGGAAGAAGCCGCCTCAACATCGCCTCGTTCTACAACCAGATGAAGAACCTCCAACGCGAAATCAACCTCCCGGGCCCGCTGGGAGTCAGCCAAGTGATCCGCAATACGGCGGATGCAACAATCACGGGCTTCGAAGCGGAAGGCCAGTTCTTCATTATGCCAAATCTGGTGCTCTCAGGACAGGTTGGCTATGTTCACGGGAAATATCGCAATATCCAGTTTGACATAAGCGGCGATGGCGTCATCAACGATGTAGATCGCGACCTGAAGCTTCCCAGGCTTTCACCGTGGACCTATGGTGCCGGGCTGACCTACGATCAGACACTCGGCTCAGCAGGTACTGCAACGGCCCGCATAGACTTCACTCATCGTGACAGTGCCCGGTTCACTGACAATAATGCTGGGTTTCTGTCGCCAGCAGACATGCTCGATGCAAGTCTGACATACAAAACCGCGGACCAGATCTGGCGCTTTTCGGTTTATGGGCGCAATCTACTCAACGAGGTTACATATGGCGGTGATACGCCGTTGCCAGCCGCGTTCGGTGGCCCAGGCGCCAGCTTGTCACCCCTGAATAAGGGTCGGACGATCGGCGGAGAAGTGGCGCTGAGTTTCTAGAGTGATCTGTGATTGATT
>Ga0208833_1000314_pt1 | contig 13621 bp, 9 predicted proteins | sample DeeseametaMP1788_FD_184181 | JGI IMG/M metagenome (GOLD analysis project Ga0208833, IMG submission 184181) | Marine microbial communities from the Deep Pacific Ocean - MP1788 (SPAdes) | ecosystem: Environmental > Aquatic > Marine > Oceanic | place: North Pacific Ocean | collected 2011-05-03 | reverse complement strand
GCGCTCAATCCGCAACAAAGAATTGATAAACCAAGTGATCTAGTAGATTATAGCAACTTAGGAAACGCGCTCAATCCGCAACAGGGGCTTTGTTGTGCTGATTACAGCGATTATTATAGCAACTTAGGAAACGCGCTCAATCCGCAACTAGTTGGCACGGCGGCTAGCTTTATAGCCAATTATAGCAACTTAGGAAACGCGCTCAATCCGCAACTGCAGCGAGCTATTTACGGCGGCCACAATCATTATAGCAACTTAGGAAACGCGCTCAATCCGCAACAAATTCGATTATCGTGTGGTGATGGCTAAATTATAGCAACTTAGGAAACGCGCTCAATCCGCAACAGAAACAATCTCAAACTGATAATTGTACGATTATAGCAACTTAGGAAACGCGCTCAATCCGCAACATGCAAAAGATCATAACTTAAGTATATATTATTATAGCAACTTAGGAAACGCGCTCAATCCGCAACGACCGTTAGGTAACAGAAAGCCTTCTGTAAATTATAGCAACTTAGGAAACGCGCTCAATCCGCAACATTGCTACGTGCAGACCTAGAGATAGGTAAATTATAGCAACTTAGGAAACGCGCTCAATCCGCAACGGTTGCATGGTTTGTTGTGTTTCGTTGCTGATTATAGCAACTTAGGAAACGCGCTCAATCCGCAACAGGTGGTTTTTGCTTTGTGGGACACAGGAAATTATAGCAACTTAGGAAACGCGCTCAATCCGCAACCTGATCGATCAAGGTTACTTATGCAGAGTCATTATAGCAACTTAGGAAACGCGCTCAATCCGCAACCGACAGCATTAACGATGTTACAGACTGGGCATTATAGCAACTTAGGAAACGCGCTCAATCCGCAACTCTATTGCGAACGCCCAGACGTATATAAAAATTATAGCAACTTAGGAAACGCGCTCAATCCGCAACATGAATTAAGTCATGCTCGGAAATGTGTTGATTATAGCAACTTAGGAAACGCGCTCAATCCGCAACTTAAATCATGGTTGCTAAAAATAGGCGCTGATTATAGCAACTTAGGAAACGCGCTCAATCCGCAACGAACCTCTGTGACTATGCTCTATAAGCATTATTATAGCAACTTAGGAAACGCGCTCAATCCGCAACTGGTTATTTGGTGCGGGTGCTATTCGCCTAATTATAGCAACTTAGGAAACGCGCTCAATCCGCAACTCTTTTGGATTTTTGGCCAAATCAAAAGATATTATAGCAACTTAGGAAACGCGCTCAATCCGCAACCATTAACATCACTGAAACCAAGAAGGCAAAATTATAGCAACTTAGGAAACGCGCTCAATCCGCAACCAAGTCTAGAATTGAGCGGGTTCAGTAACGATTATAGCAACTTAGGAAACGCGCTCAATCCGCAACCATACCAATCCTCTTTGATTGCATTAATACATTATAGCAACTTAGGAAACGCGCTCAATCCGCAACTTTCTTTGCAAAATCTAACGCGGTGGTTGTATTATAGCAACTTAGGAAACGCGCTCAATCCGCAACGGCTGGCAACGTTGGTCAAACTACAGTGCTATTATAGCAACTTAGGAAACGCGCTCAATCCGCAACTTGTAACTGCTTCGCCATTCTTCACCATGTATTATAGCAACTTAGGAAACGCGCTCAATCCGCAACTAAAAAGCGCGCGTGCTTAGTGTGGCATCGATTATAGCAACTTAGGAAACGCGCTCAATCCGCAACTTGAAGTAAAAAAAGGTGATTATGTAGATTATTATAGCAACTTAGGAAACGCGCTCAATCCGCAACGCGTGTCAGCGTTGTATTGTATCGGCGGATATTATAGCAACTTAGGAAACGCGCTCAATCCGCAACGCTACCCAGGTGGGCGATAGAGCCTTAAGATTATAGCAACTTAGGAAACGCGCTCAATCCCTATCAGGTTAACATTTAAAGGATACAAAAAAGCCGCCCGAAGGCGGCTTAAAAAGTGTTAAAACTCTTGTAAAAAAGCTTTACTTACTCTTTATCTGACTCAATCAAGCCACGACTGATCATTAAGTACTTAGGATCAGCTTCTTTTCCACGGAATTTTTTATACAATTCCAATGGATCTTGTGTGCCACCCTTTGACAAAATAAACTCCACATACTTATCGGCGGTTTCTTTATCGAAGATACCGTTTTCGCGGAATGCCTGATAAGCGTCAGCAGCGAAGATTTCAGACCAAATGTAGCTGTAATAACCTGCAGAATAACCACCGCTTGCGCTTGAGAAGATGTGGTTAAAGTAGGTCGTACGATAACGTGGTGCAATTTCAGGAATTAAACCAAGCTCGTCCAAAGTCGCTTTCTCAAAAGCGTCAGCATCTTTTAGGTCTTTGCCATCAAGTGTATGCCAAGCCATATCTAACAAGGCGGCAGCCATATACTCAGTAGTCGCAAAGCCTTGGTTAAACTTAGATGCCGCTTGGATCTTGTTGATTAACTCCTGAGGAATCACCTCACCCGTTTTGTAATGCTTCGCAAACTTAGCTAATACTTCTGGCTCAAGCATCCAGTTCTCTAGAACTTGAGATGGGAACTCAACAAAATCACGAGGAACCGACGTACCCGTTTGTGATGGGTAGATACCGTCAGATAATAAACCGTGGGCTGCATGACCAAACTCGTGGAACAAGGTATTCGCTTGATCAAAAGTCAACAAGGTTGGCTCATCACCTACAGGACGTGGATAGTTCAATACATTTACAATAATAGGCTTAACAAACTCACCGTCTTCCGTAACAAACTGCTTACGGTAAGAGTTCATCCAGGCACCACCACGCTTTCCATCGCGAACATAATGGTCGGTAATATAGATACCGATTAGCTCACCATCATTATCTGTGACTTCAAACGTACGGACGTCATCATGATATTTCGGAAGGTCGAAACGCTCTTTGAAGTTCATACCAAACAACTTATTAGCGGTATAGAAAACACCCTGTAATGTACTCTCTAGCGAGAAGTAGGGTTTTACCGCAGCCTCATCAAGCGCGTACTTTTCATTACGGACTTTCTCCGCATAGTAGCGCCAGTCAGATGCTTTTAGTTTGAAATCTTTACCATCTTTAGTGATTTGTTCCTGCATCAAGGCTCGCTCAGCTTTCGCCTGCTCTAGCGCTGCTGGCCATACTTGATTCAACAAGTTATACACGTTCTCAGCATTTTTAGCCGTACGCTCTTCTAACACAAAGTCCGCATGAGTGTCATAACCCAGTAGCTGAGCTTTCTTGGCTCGAAGTTGCGCTAACTTTGAGGCATTCACCTTGTTATCGTTAGCGTTGTCGTTATCGCCACGATGCGTGTAGGCATAATACATTTTCTCACGCAGTTCAGGCTTTTCTGAGTACATTAAAAATGGCGTCTTACTCGGACGATGAGTCGTGAAAACCCACTTGCCTTCGTGACCGCGTTTTGCAGCAGTGTCAGCCGCAGCATCAATTAGACCTTGCGACAAACCCGCTAAATCTTCCTCGTTATCAATAACCATTTCCCAGTTATTGGTTTCGGCTAGAACGTTTTCTGAGAACGATAACGCAAGCTCAGTCATTTCTTTATTTAAATCACGAAGTTGTTGTTTTTCTTCATCATTTAACTTTGCGCCACCTCGAACAAATGACTTGTAGTTCTCTTCTAACAGACGCATTTGGTCTTCGCGTAAACCAAGCTCTTCACGCTGGTTATAAATCGTTTCAACGCGCTTGAATAGTGTTGGGTTTAAACTAATATCGTCGCGTAATGCTGACAGTTTTGGACCAACGTCTTTCTGGATTTTCTGTAACTCAGGATTCGTATTTGCTGACGTTAAATTAAAAAACACGTTGGCAACCTTTGTCATCAACTTACCGCTGTACTCCATTGCCTCGATAGTGTTTTCGAAAGTTGGAGCTTCAGGGTTATTAGCGATAACCTCAACCTCTGCACGAGCTTCAGCAATGGCTTTCTCGAAAGCTGGGCCAAAGTGTTCGTCTTTAATTTGTTCGAAAGGAGGCATGCCATAAGGCGTATCCCACTCTTTAAAGAATGGATTATCATCAGCACCAGCCATATCTTTCTCAGTGCCAGCCTCTGGATTAGTAGCAGCCTTAGCATCTGCAGCTTCAGTTTGCGCTGCTTTGGTTTCAGTGGTCTCAGCTTTTTGTGCTGAGTCATCACCACAGCCAGCGGCCAAAAGAGCCGACACAATAGCTGCCCCAAGTGTTAATTTTTTCATATAAAAGTACCTGTAGTTCTTGTATTAATACCTGCAACTGATCTTTTATACGTGGTCTAAATCCAATAGGCAAGACCATGCCACCATTAGGAAACAGAAAAATGTAACAAAGTTAAACAACTCGAGAGCCTTATTGACAAGCCTTTAAACTGACTTCGTAAGCACAGCGTCGTGCGCCCTCCAGCAAATAATCAACCCGTTTGACGTCAGTCCCCAAACACTTTTTGAATATGTTCAATTCCGAGCGGCAAAATCCTTGGCATGCTTGGGCTGCGGCGCATATCGGACAGTGATTTTCTATCAGTAAGTAACCGCCCTCCACCCTCTCCACCTCAGCCATATACCCCTCTTCTGTTCGGATTGCTGCTAATTCATGAACTTTTGCACGCAGACTTGAATGACTTTCTAGCCGCTGCAAATATTGCTCTAAAGACTGCTCTTCTCGAAGTTCAATCAGCTTTTCCATGGCTTCTGCCCCTAAAGCTTGTGATACCCCAGAAATAAGGCTTAATGTCAGATCTGAGTGCCTATCAGGAAAACGAGAGTGCCCCTTATCCGTCAGCGACCAGAACAGCTTGGGCCTACCTCGTCCCTGAACGCGCTTCTCAGAGGAAACTAGGCCCTTAGACTCCAGCTCTTGGAGTAATTGACGCGCCCCCATCATAGTGACCCCCAGTTGTTCGCCTAAAATCGTTGCCGTTAAGTCGCCCCGAGTTTTCAAAAGATAGAGAATACGTTCCTTATTGCTTTGGCTATACGGCTTAGACATTTGCAACCTCCGCGACCTTCTCATCAAAACCACTCATCATGGCCTCTTGACGCTGCCGAGTGACTAGCATCACCACCACCGATGCCATCACTAACCCAGCACCGGTTAAAATCACCCAGCGAGAGCTTAAAATACTGAGTGGCCCACCTAAACTAGCAATAATAACGTTGGTCACACAGAATGTTGACGTTTGTAATCCCATGACCTTGCCTTGACCTAAGTGTCCGAAGTACTTTGATAAGTAAGTTGGAACCATGCCATTAGCAACCGCGATAAAGACGCCGATCATCGCGAAAATCGGAAATACGCGATCCATGCCGATGAAAGGCTGAATTATAAAAGCCACAGCAAGCAAGCTTCCCCCTACCACCATCAGCTTGATTTCACCAAATCGAGCATTGAGCTTATCAACCAAAAAGCTACTAACAATTATCATGCAAGCGGTAAGCGCTACCGTGGCCCAGGCTATGGTTTGGCTATCTGCGTCTAAGTAATCCACAAACCACACCGGGTAGAAATCATAAAAAGCATTCAACCCCATCGAATATAAAAAATAGAACCAGAATATTGGCAGGATTTGTTTATTCTTTAGTAAAGCCAGAGAGTTGTTGCGTCGGATAATACTCCAAAATTGGATCGAGCTGGTATCCCTAGCCACTTGCCGACGTTCTATGGTGAAAAACACCAATGCAAAAGCTACGCCAATACCGGCTGCCGCAAATAAAAACACGGTGGAAACGCCATAAATCACTAAGAAACCACCAATTACGGGCCCGATTAACCAACCTGCGTAGTTCGCCGCGTAGGACATAGAGATCGCTTTAGTGCGCTCTATGTGAGGATGTAGCTCAGCAGCAATAGCACGAGCAATCGACATATTGCCTTCACATACTCCGGTCAGTAAACGGGCAAGAGTGAAGCCAATGAACGACTCATACACCACCGCTATAGCTGTTAATAAGTAACCTACGGCACTACCAAACAGAGTGATCAGCAACACTTTTCGTCGCCCGTAACTGTCTGAAAGCGCTCCAACAAAGATATTCCCTATCAATAAACCGAGCGGGTAAAACGCTAAGGAAAAACCTAGCAATATTTTGGGGTGAATCCCCATAAAGTGAGTTAGGTCATTCGGTGGCGAGTCTAAAAAGTAAGGTGCTAACACTGGATAAGGCAAAGCGATACCAGCTGTCCCCAATACCGATAACAACATAACGCTTGCTAAAACCCACATTGCTTTTTGTTTGGTCATTCCAACTTTCCTGACTAGGCATTTTTATGAAATAGTAGGTCTCGCCAATATATAAAGCAATTAGTTTATATATTGGTCGCTAATAGAAAATATCAATTACAATAATACGCCACCATAAAAACCAGCCACACTCTGGACAAAAAAGGAGCCTTGAGGCTCCTTTTTTGCATAGGGTTAGTTTGTATGGCTACATAGAAACTGTTTCCATATCCTCAGCTTCCTGCATTCGTTTCCTACGAGATTTGGCGTGTAGCAATTTAGCCTCTTCCAGTCGCCCTTCTTCCTCCAGTAAAGCGATGTGCATCTTGCGATACATTCTTAGAGAGTAGAAGCTAAATGGGCTGAAGAACAATTTAATGATGACGGGCATCAGCTCTATGGCGATAAAGAATATTTTAAGCAATAAACTGAATAGGATCGCGGCTTGCCCAACAACCGGATCATTATGAATGCTCTGAAGAGCCAGATATCGGCGTAACATGCCTGTTTTGACTTCATAAAAGAGCCCATCATTTTCGAGTTTGACCCGATACTCGTCCATCTTGGTTTGCTTACGATCAATTTGCTGGTTCAAGGCGACCGTTGCACTGGATAGTTCATCTTCGAGTCGTGTAATAGTCTGTTCATTCTGCTCAAAATTAGTCTCGCTAAGCACCAACTGATTACGCTGACCCTGAACATCATTAAGCTCACTAGTAGCCGTTTCTATCCGTGGCTTGAGTTCATCAAGACGAGCCTGTGTATCCACTAAAGCCGCTTCCAAGATTCCAATTTGTTTCTCCAAGTCCGTATAAGTAGCAACCGCGCGGTTATACTTCGGGCCTTCTGTCGGTGCACGACCATCCTTTCCTGTTCGCTCTAACAATGCTTCATTAAACCAAAAGTCATATTCTTCGCGAGCATTGGCTAACCGTTCATTTATCCCTGAAATTTCCGCATTGAGCACCTGTTGTGATTTTTGTAACTCTTCCAAGTTGCTTTGTCTAACGTCTAAAGTATTCTCCACAGATTGAGTGTCGTTGGACTCTTTAGCAGCTTTATAAGCAGCATTCTGGTTACGCAACGTTTGAATCTGCTGCTGAAGCTCTTCAATACGCCCGCGTTCCACGTTTATTGCCGTGTCCAATTCTTTCTCATGAGCTTCAAGCTTTGCGAAATATTCTCGGTTCTTGACGTTAGACTCTTGCTGAATCTGTTCATCAATAGCATTAGACTGCAAACTAATTTCAGCTAAAGTTGCCAAGCCTATTGCAATAATTAACGAGTAAATAATTCTTGGAACGAGCCCAATAAGACTGCGTAATGGAATGCCACTCTTAAAAGGGTTTCTAAGCGCCCAGTCAGAACCAATAATGGCCTGATCGAGAAAGAACAAGGTTAACGCAAAAATGAAGCCTGTAATGATCGCAGCGGTAGCCCCTAAGAATAGTGACACCCCGTAAGCGAATAACATAAAGGTAAAAATAAAGGTTACTAACTGACGGAAGACCATGGCGTATGCCAGCATTCTGTCATAACGACCACATTCTTTAAGTACTTCGGAGTCAGTCAGAGAAAGGAAGCTTATTAGCTTGAAAAAACGTGAGTCTTTCTTTTCTGTCATAGCCCTACCTCATCATCGTAATAAGTAAATCTTTAATTGCAGAGGGGAGCTCAGTAAGGATTATCATATTGTCGGTCTGGGTTCCCCTATTAGCCTACCCCCAACAATGTCAGTGTCAGGGGTAAAACTAAGTCCCATTCCTCGTTAGATACACAATGAACCGATATAGTTTAAATACAAATGTAAGAATCTGTGACATTGTCTGACATCGGGGTGATAGATTAGTACAAAAGAGAAGTTTTGGTGTAGACTTCAAACAAGGCCGAAGATTAGGGATTGCTGATATACGCAGTAACCATTTACCGCCACCACAAAAAATAATGTAGAAATATCAACATAATATGCCCACATACAGAAACGCCCTACTGACACTAACACTACTTTTTTTCTGCCTAAGCGTATTAGCCGAAACTAAGGGCTCCTATCTAGACAATTGTAAAGATGCGGTCACATCTAAAGCCAACCATGAAGCCATAGAATATTGTGAAAACCAGCTATCCCAAGCGAGTAATCATGAATTAACGGAAGAAGCGACCTTTATAAAACTAGAACTTGCTGACCTCTATGCTCTACAAGAAAACCGTGAACAAAGCCGTCACTTATTACAGCAAGTGAAGACTAGCGAGGCTTTTACCTTACATCAAGTTATCCGTTATCGATGGTACCGCTCAATCGGATTGGACTACCTCCATCAAAACCTTTTTGCAGAAGCGACGGACTACCTGCAACAAGCCTATGAAATAGCCCAGCTATCCGAAAATATCACTCAGCTAGCGAAAAGTGCTAATGATCTCGGCCTTGTTCATTACAAGCAAAAGAATTACAAAGACGCCCTGCTCTATTACAAAGAAAGCCTAAAGCTGAAAGAGGAAATTGGAAACCTCTACTATATAGGCACGACCTTGAATAACCTTGGTTTGCTAAACAAAGAACACAAAAACTACCAGCAAGCGATCAAGTACTATCAGCAATCGCTCGACGTCTATTTAAAGTACACCGAGCAAGAAGGGTTTGATCAGCGTGTTTTCACCAACATATCTCACTTGTACGAAGATCTTGCAGTAACCTACAGCTTGGCAGGAAACCGTGAACTTGGAGAAGTATACACGCGGCGAATTATCGACACCTTTTCGCGTAAGCTCGCGCAAAACGACAAAGTCAGGGCGATGAAAAACTTAGCGCTAGTTCATGTCGAGCAAAATCAAGCGGACAAAGCCCAGCTCTTTATACAAGAAGCTGAACATTACGCCACTGGCGTCAGTAAATACATTGCTGAAATTGATTACATCAAAGCAGCAATAGCCTACCTAAAAGGCGACTTTGAGCAAGCTCACTATTTGTTAAAACAGTCGATTCCACTGTCTAAAAGCAACGACGATATTGTAGTTCTTGAGCGCTCCTATGACTTGCTCCATTTGTTGGACTTGCAAGACAAACAATTTGAAAGTGCCATCCAGCATTTAAAAACAGCCTATCAATATAAAGAGAAAAGTCTTGAATCTCAGTACGAAAGCGACTTACGCGTTATTCAAGAGCAAATAGAGAAAGAGCGAGTAGAACGCCGCCTTATCAATGAGCAGCTCAAAAGTCAGCAGCAAAGAAGCAGGATTCAGTCGCTCTCCAACACACTACTTATCATCTCACTCATCCTAGTCACCATAGCGTTCATCGCTGCGTTTATTATTTACCGCAAAGCCAAGGAAAAGCAGCGTTTACTACAATCAATTAAAACCCATAAAGATAAAGTCTTATTACTCGAATCGGAACAAGAAGGTGACTCTGACGAGGACAAACCGCAAACTGACAATAAACAAAGTCCAGATTTTAGACAACTGCTGGTTGAGTTATTAATCGAAACCCTAGCCTTGTGGGAAAAATCAACTCAGACCGATCGCATAGAGCTTGCGGAAAAAAGCGGTATTTGGAAAGTGTCTATTGATGATGGGCGCTTAAGAACTCGCTCTCTCGATAAATACATTGATATTAATAAGATTCCGAAAAACCCGCGCTGGAGAAACGTAGTCAAAACCAGTCACTATGTCTTAGCTGAGTGCTCGATAAAGTCTCAAGAAAGAGACCACTTAGAGCGTAAGCTAGATAAAGTCATGGCGCTCATAAAAGAGCGCTCAACAGCACAAAGTTCTTAACCTGAGCATCAACTACCTCAGCAGAACATACCTAAGCCAAGAACCCTGTCGCTTATCGTTGATTAGAAAGTTGCGTATTCAACCGGCTCCGGCTCAGCAGGAGCCGTTTTCGATGGATAGACGCAGTCGAAAGAAATCCCTTGCGATACATCATAATAATCATGATGGCCGTCCGCGGCTTCCAAATTATCAACAAAACTACTTGGTGCGGTAAAGCGAGCCGTTAAGCCCTTGGGGTAGCTGGCTGCATGTAAAGAAGCATAGGCGTTACACGTATAAGTGCCGACCATTGCGGCTTGATAAAAGTGGTCAACCTGGCCACAAGTCTTCACTGTCACCATCTGATCGCCACAGGTATCTCCTTTGACAGGCGGCTTACCCTGCTCGCTACGTTTGTAATCAAGCCACGAATTGTAGTCAAAAAACTGACCATAGTTATTGTAGTTAGACTCAATTTGGCTACCGGTGAGCGAAAATGAAGTCGCTACTACTACAGATTGCTTGGCATCAAGACTGGTACTCGGTAACTCATGGGCACCAGCGGATAAAGCCAGCATGCTACCAAGAGTCATTCCAACTAAATACTTCATGAATATATGGTTCTCCTACAAATTTGTGTTTAACTATTCTTATCAATTCTCATCAGTACTATACTGCCTCGAACACACAAAGCACCAGCAAAAACACGGGTAACTTTGGGTAAAAATTAGAATAATCAATAACTTATAATCGCTTTCTAAAGAACAAGTCGCATAATGCATTTCGCACTGATGAGCCCTATGACAAAACGTGCCGCTAGAAAAAGCTCGAGCTGTAGCCTACCCACTCTTTTGAGTTCACAGACTTTTGCTGCCTGCTTTGCTATAGTGAAAGAGTCTTAAAGACAAATAGGAGGTTCGTATGTCACGTTTACTCTACAAGGCTGATCACTTAGCTGAACTGGAGAGCACCTACGAGGATCTTCGCGTCTCTGGTGTCTCCGACGATCACCTACATGTCATTGCTAAAAAACAAGGGCGAGTTCTTCGCCGTGGTCTCAATGCAGCCAATAATTGGTATAAAACCGATATCCTTAATGGCGCCAGCAAAGGTGCAATTTTAGGGTTTCTCGGTGCTATTGTAATGGCCATTATTTTCTATGCGACTAATGCATTCGGCGGTAATTACGGTTGGTTTGGCGTTCTCGCCACTTTAGTTCTGTTTACTGCTTTCGGTATTTGGTTTGGTGGCTTTATAGGCCTTCAATCACGAAACCATGCATTGAAAGAGTTCTATCACTTGGTTGATGAAGGTAAATATTTATTACTGATTGACCTTACCTTGGCCGAGGAATCGCATATTAAGCAAATCATGAGCACACGTCATCCCGACTTAGAATTGCTCAGTGATCACGCTGAAACCACGATTCCCATTAAAATAATGCAACGAATGCATTAAAGGCAAAGCTTACTTAGGGTGATAGGTGTTGTTATGCACCTGATACTCTAAGTAAGGTAACAGATTCTTAGCCGTAAACGCTTTTTCAAAAAAGCGCCTAACGGTTTTATTTCGTGAAACAGTATCACCATCGAAGTAGGAGTGACTTCGATTTACGGCTTTACTGTTAGTAAAATCGATGTATAGAGCATTTTCTGCATTTAAAGAACGTAAATAGTGCCCTAACCTTGCCTTTTGTTCTTCTCCAGGTTTACGTCGCGACCATGACAAAGCAAAATCGTCTGCGTTAATAGTGATGTAAAGCGACTTCCGGCAACGAAGCTCCCTGACCCACTCTTCATGTTTTTCATTGTTGGTATCAGCAGCCACTAAAAGAATATTATCGAAAACGAGCTGTCTAGACTCAGCCAGAGTGCTTTTTAGCGCATGTTTCAACACATAATTGCCCATACTGTGACAAAACAAATTAACCGAAATATCACAATATCGTTCGAGCAATAGTGCTAAATATTCTCGTTGTTTGGTGGGGTTTTCAGGATATTTATTAGAAGCCTCGACTTCTAAACGATTCCAAGTTGATTGCACCAATAAACGATGATAGCGCCCAACAATATCAATTACACGGTTTAAAGCATCATCAGACGCCCTAGCATCTCGTTTGTCAGCTAAGTAGGACAAGGTGCCTGACATCGCCCCTCCGCCATTAGCAGGCCAACTAAAAGGCACCACAATAACATTATATAAATACTCTATTTCACAGGCAGTTTGATAAATATCTTTTACGTCATTGTTATAACCGTGAACATACAACACCACGCTCTTACCTGTCAGCTTGGCTTCACGAAACACTTCACAAGCGACTTTTAAGCTGGCATAAAAAGTCTCGTCTACATCAATAGGAAGATTGAATTCCTGTTTATAACGCTTGACCTCTTCTTTACTCAACTGATCATCCAACAGCTCAATCCGCAACGACTCGTTTCCCGTAATTTTTACCGCGGAGAGTTCGTTGGGGCCCTTCGGGTTCGGATGCTTGGTCAGCTTATCTAAGCCTGTCAAACTATGATCATAAGCGCGATTAGTAATGAAATACATGTGTGTCCCTGCGACTTGCCTTAACCTATACCACCGCCATTATGGTCTAGCGCCACTTTACTGTATGCGATAGCGTTCTCACTGTTTTAATGCAAAATTGAATCACCACGCCATACAAAGCTTTAACTTCGGTAGCTCACAGTTTATTATCAAGTCACTCATCACCTTTGGGGGATTTCTAATGATCATAAAAAGTATCAAGTTCGCGCTTCTCAGCACACTCATTTTTAGTGCATCGGCACAAGCTGCCGACCGCGTTACAGGCGAAATGCACGCTACCCGTTCGGAGGTTATAGCGCCTCAGGCGATGGCCGCTACTAGTCAACCTCTAGCGACTCAGATCGCTTTAGACATCATGAAAAGTGGCGGTAATGCCATTGATGCAGCCATTGGTGCTAACGCAGCTCTGGGCCTTATGGAACCAACCGGTAGCGGTATTGGCGGAGATTTATACGCTATTTTATGGCACGAAAAAACACAGCGCCTCTATGGTTTAAACGCTTCCGGCCGCTCACCAAAAGGCCTCACATATGACAAGCTTCAAGAAGAACTGACCAAGCTTGGACGAGAGGATCTACCACCTTACGGCATGCTACCGATTTCTGTCCCCGGTGCTGTCGATGGTTGGTTCGAACTTCACAGTAAGTTTGGCGAAATGCCGATGGACAAAATACTGCAGCCAGCTATCGATTATGCCGAAAACGGTTTCCCTGTATCAGAACTGATTGCTTATTACTGGGATTTAAGCGTTCCGCGCCTAAGCCCTCAGCCAGGAAGCTTCAAAGATACGTTCACTATTGATGGTAAAGCCCCTCGTGAAGGACAAATGTTTAAAAATCCTGAACTGGCTAATACCTACAGACTACTTGCTAAGAATGGTCGCTACGCTTTCTATCAAGGTGAAATCGCGAAGAAGATCGACCAGTTCATGAAAGACAATGGTGGCTACCTTCGTTACGAAGACTTAGCCGAACATGACTCTAACTGGGTTGAGCCATTAGGTGTTGAATACAAAGGGCATACACTGTGGGAGTTACCCCCTAACGGCCAAGGTATCGCCGCCTTACAAATGTT
>Ga0208833_1000309_pt1 | contig 13748 bp, 13 predicted proteins | sample DeeseametaMP1788_FD_184181 | JGI IMG/M metagenome (GOLD analysis project Ga0208833, IMG submission 184181) | Marine microbial communities from the Deep Pacific Ocean - MP1788 (SPAdes) | ecosystem: Environmental > Aquatic > Marine > Oceanic | place: North Pacific Ocean | collected 2011-05-03 | reverse complement strand
GTTTCCGTCAGGGGTCGTAGCTGCTTCGGATACCATGTTCGGCCCTGCCATAGAGGCGGAGTGGAACGTTTTCACCGCGAAAATGATCCGGCGCTCGGGCGCGCAAGTTGTGCCAATGCGCTTTCCAGGGCAAAATAGCAGAGCCTATCAAATTGCGAATAAAATCTCGCCCATCTTGCGACAGGGGCTTCTGCTCCACGAGATTGTGCACGCATGCGACAAGCCGCAGGGCCCGATCGTAGGTGCGCCGCTTTCGCCAGAGCAGATGGCCGCTCATGCGGACGATCCACGCGGTTTCATGGCGTGGCTACGGGCGCATACACTTGCGCTTAAAGACTAACGCTATCTTCCAAATGGAATAAATCCCGGGGGCGCGGGGGCTGGCCCCCGCTGTTTGCTGCAAATTTATCGCGTGGGGACAGGCACATCGCCGCGGTAGTCATAGAAACCCCGCTGAGATTTACGCCCCAGCCAGCCCGCTTCGACGTATTTTGTCAGAAGCGGGCAGGGACGATATTTCGTATCGGCCAGCCCGTCATGCAACACGTTCATAATCGCCAGGCAGGTGTCTAGACCGATGAAATCTGCAAGCTCCAGCGGCCCCATCGGGTGGTTGGCCCCCAGCTTGAGTGAACTATCGATAGATTCGACAGAGCCCACACCTTCATAGAGTGTATAGACAGCCTCGTTGATCATCGGCATCAAGATACGATTTACGATAAATGCCGGGAAGTCTTCGGCAGAAGCCGCAGTTTTGCCCAGTTTATCAACGACGCCGCGGCAGGCCTCAAAAGTTTCCTTATCCGTCGCAATCCCGCGGATCAGCTCCACCAGCTGCATCACGGGCACCGGGTTCATGAAGTGGAACCCCATAAATTTTTCAGGGCGATCGGTTCGGCTGGCGAGCCGTGTAATCGAAATCGACGACGTGTTGGATGTCAGGATTGTGGTCGGTTTGAGGTGGGGGATCAGATCTTCGAAAATCGCTTGCTTGACCGTCTCGCGTTCGGTCGCCGCCTCGATCACCAGATCGCTTTGGCCCAACTCTGCAAGTGTTTGGGTTGTCACGATTCTTTTGAGCGTCGCGTCACGGTCTGCTTCGGTTACCTTACCGCGGCCAACCTGACGGTCGAGGTTGCCGGTAATTGTATCAACCGCCTTTTGCAGTGCTTCAGCGCTTACATCATTCAACAGCACGTCGTAGCCCGCCAAGGCCATAACATGGGCGATGCCGTTGCCCATTTGGCCTGCGCCAACGATGCCGATTGTCTGGATATCCATGCGCTGTCCCCTTTTGTTTCGCCGCAGCATAAAGCGGGCGGGGTAGCAGCCGCAAGGGTCGGAATTCACGACAGCTTTTCTCAAATCCGAACATTAAGGAAATCGAAAATACTTAGGGCGATTCTGCGTCCGTAAAGCGGTGGAATAGGGTGAACGGTATGGGCGCTACGGATCATGGCAGGCGGCGGTTGGACTACGCGTTGTGCCGCTATGGCAGGTCGAAACTACTGTTTCGCGGACCTCTACGTAAAACTTCCTCGCCCTATGTGGTTTTTGTTGGCGGGACCCAGACGTTTGGCCGCTATGTCGAAACTCCGTTCCCTGCGTTGGTAGAACTGTCTAGCGGGGTGCCTTGCATCAATTTCGGGTTACAAAATGCGGGCCTGGATGTGTTTCTACATGATGCCGACGTCATGAAAATTGCCGCCGGGGCGCATGTGACCGTGGTGCAAGTGTTGGGCGCACACAACATGTCGAATCGTTATTATTCAGTACACCCTCGTCGAAACGACAGATTTATCGCACCGTCGAAACTGCTTTGCTCCATCTACCCCGAGGTTGATTTTGCGGAGTTTCATTTCACACGCCACCTATTGGAAGCGCTCAAGCAAGTCTCGCCCACTCGGTTCGCGATGGTGGTGCGTGAGCTTCAACAGGCTTGGATCGCACGGATGACCCTGCTGCTTGGCCGGATGACGGGGCCATGCGTGCTGCTTCACCTTAGTCCCGAAAAGCCCACGCGGGACATGGGGGCGCGGGCTCGTGCGGGGCCTCTGTTCGTGACCAAAGCTATGGTTTCTCAGGTGAGTCGACTGGCGGCCGGGGTGGTATATGTGACACCGTCACACGCGGCCATGTCCGAGGGGACGGCGGGGATGGTGTTCCCTGCAATAGAGAAAGAGCGGGCGTTACAGCTCCCCGGCGTTCGGGCACATCAAGAGATTGCGAAGGCGGTCGCGCAGACGATTGCACGCCTGAAATAGAAAAAGGCCCGCCGGTGACTGCGGGCCTTGTCCATTTAAAGCCCTTAAGGCTTACAGTTTCTCGATCAGCTCGGGAACGGCTTCGAACAGATCTGCCACCAGACCATAGTCCGCAACCTGGAAGATCGGCGCTTCCTCGTCTTTGTTGATGGCGACGATGATTTTGCTGTCTTTCATGCCGGCCAAGTGCTGGATCGCACCGGAGATACCAACCGCCACATAAAGCTCGGGCGCGACAACCTTACCGGTCTGACCAACTTGCCAATCGTTCGGAGCATAGCCCGAATCAACGGCAGCGCGCGAAGCGCCAACAGCGGCACCCAGCTTGTCAGCCAGCTTTTCGATCAAGGCGAAGTCTTCTTCGGAGCCAACGCCACGGCCGCCGGAAACAACCACGCCAGCCGATGTCAGCTCGGGGCGATCGCTTTCAGCAACGTGGTCTTCTACCCAGGAAGACAGGCCGGGATCGGCCGCAGCGGATACCGTCTCTACAGAAGCGGAGCCACCGTCGCCCGCGGCGTCAAACGTCGTGGTGCGGAAGGTGATAACCTTTTTCGCATCCGAGGATTTGACCGTCTGGATCGCGTTGCCCGCATAGATGGGACGCTCGAACGTGTCCGCGTCGACAACACCGGACACATCGGACAGCAACATGACGTCAAGCAACGCAGCAACACGTGGCATCACGTTTTTAGCGTCTGTGGTCGCTGGCGCGGTGATGTGGTCGTAATCACCGGCGAGCGATACGATCAACGCCGCCGTGGATTCCGCGAGGCGGTGGCCAAGGGTCTCATCCTCGGCGACCAGAACTTTGGAAACACCGTTGATTTTCGCCGCCGCTTCGCCCGCCGAAGCGGCGGAACCACCAGCGCAGAGAACAGTAACATCGCCGAGCATCTTGGCCGCAGCAACGGCTTTGGATGTCGCGTCAAGTGCCAGTTCGCCATCAGTTACTTCTGCAAGGAGTAGAACAGCCATTACACAGCCCCCGCTTCTTTAAGTTTCGCAACCAGTTCATCGACCGACTCGACCTTGATGCCCGCAGCACGTTCTGCTGGCTCAGCCGTCTTGATGATTTCCAAACGGTTGGAAACCTCGACGCCATAATCGGCAGGTGTCTTTTCATCCAAAGGCTTTTTCTTGGCCTTCATGATGTTGGGTAGCGACGCATAGCGTGGTTCGTTCAGGCGAAGATCCACAGTCACGACTGTAGGCATGGAAACCTTAATAGTCTGCAAACCACCGTCGACTTCACGTGTCACAACAGCGCTGTCGCCATCGATGTCGACTTTGGAGGCGAAGGTCGCTTGCGACCACCCCAGCAGAGCGGACAGCATCTGACCAGTGGCGTTCATATCGTTGTCGATCGCCTGCTTACCGCAAAGAACAAGATCGGGCTTCTCTTCTTCGACGACGCCTTTCAGAATTTTGGCAACGGTCAAAGGCTCGATATCGTTGTGCACGTCGTCGGCCGCCACGATCAGAATCGCGCGGTCCGCGCCCATTGCCAGCGCTGTGCGCAGTGTTTCCTGCGCCTGTTTTACGCCGATAGAGACGACCACAACTTCTTCGACCTGGCCGGCCTCTTTCATGCGGATCGCTTGTTCGACGGAAATCTCGTCAAACGGGTTCATCGACATCTTTACGTTGGCAAGATCAACACCCGTGCCGTCCGCTTTGACGCGTACTTTCACGTTGTAGTCGATCACGCGCTTTACAGGTACCAGTACCTTCATGAGCGTTCTCTCTCCTCAGTTGACGATCCGGGCCGGTTCGGCCCCGATCATGTGAACTCTTCGTCGGTGTAACGAAGCAATCGAATGCAAAACAGTCAAAAATAGTAATTTATTGTCTTTCGACGCGGCGTTTCTGACTGACGGCCTTAGCGATTTGCCCCGGGCACCCATAATACATCGTCCTTACCGCCGTTATTTGAAGCCCTCGCCGCGACGAAAAACCAATCGCTTAGCCGGTTCAGATATTTGACGGTGGCCGGATTGATAGAATCTCTGCCTGCCAGGTGCACCGCAAGCCGTTCGGCGCGGCGAGCAACTGTCCGGCACACGTGCAAATGCGCGGCAAGTGCGGTGCCGCCGGGTAGAATAAAGCTTCTCAGCGGGGATAGATCAGCGTTCATCACGTCGATCTCACGTTCAAGCCTGTCGACCTGCTCCGCCGCGAGGCGCAGAGGCGGGTATTCGGCGTCTGCATCTGCTTCCATATCGGGGCGGCACAGGTCAGCGCCCAGGTCGAACAGGTCGTTCTGGATACGCGACAACGCGGCGTCGGTTTCGCCTTTCGCTTCAAGCCGCGCGACACCAACAAAACAGTTCAATTCGTCGGATGTGCCATATGCCTCGACCCGCAGGTCGTGTTTGGCCACACGGTCCCCGTTTCCCAACGCGGTTTCGCCTTTGTCGCCGGTGCGGGTGTAGATTTTATTAAGAACAACCATCAGCCAGCGTCCTTTCGCAGGTACACATATATGACGATGAGAACGACAGCGATGAACTGTGCGATGATGCGCATGCGCATAAGTTTATTTGAATTGCGCTTATTGAATTCTCCGCCACCAGCGAAGCCCCCAAGCCCAAAAATCAATACGACAACCACCGCAATCACGGCAACGACGGTCAGGATATATAACGGATCAGCGAACATAAGCATCCTTTGTGTTGCTGAAAGATGTAGCGGGGTCATGCAGTAGCGCAACCCGAATTTATCGAGAGAGCACCCAGTCTAGGGCACGTGTTGGTAAAATACGCTTTAAAATGCCCGAGATACGCGTCGGCGTCGTGACATAATACCGCGGCCGTGGGCGGTCGGCCTCCAGCGCATGGATAAGCCTGTCAACGACTGCTTGTGGCGGAAGCTCGAACCTGTCGGGCCCTCTCGCAGTGTATAGCCTGTCTAACAACGCGCTTTCGTATTGCACCTTTCGGGCAGAGCTTTTCCAATCGATCCAACGCTCGAAGTGCGGGATAGAGTTCGCGCGGATGTTGGATGTAATGGGCCCGGGCTCGATCAGGGTCACGTGAATGGGGGTGTCGCGCAGTTCAATGCGCAGCGTGTCCGTTAAGCCTTCCAGCGCGAATTTCGTAGAATTGTAAGCGCCACGCCACGGCATTGTGACAAGACCCAAGACGGACGAACATTGAATAATGCGCCCGTGACCCTGTGCCCGCATCACAGGGATGATCTTGCGCGTAAGCTCGTGCCAGCCGAAGAAATTGCTTTCGAATATCTCGCGCAGCGCGTCTGTGGGGAGGTCTTCGACGGCACCGGGTGTCGCATGGGCACCGTTATTATAAAGGGCATCGAGCGTGCCACCGGTTTGCTCAAGTACATGATCCAGCGCAGTGGCGATGCTACTGGCATCCGTATAGTCGAGCTGGGGCGCATCAAATCCTTCAGCGGCTAGCCTCTCGCAATCGCGTGTTTGGCGGCACGAAGCGAAAACTTTCCAGCCGCGTTCGCGCAGCGTATGCGCAGCCGCGTAGCCGATCCCGGAGGAGCAGCCGGTAATTAAAATTGTACGTTGTTGCATTAACTGTTGTCTCGGGAGTTGTTGAGTAGTTTACCCGTTCGACAACAGGAAATCGGCCATCCAGCCCTCTGGCCCGCCGTCTACGGGACGCATCTTTACCCATCCATCGCCGTTATCCTGAATGATCTCGACCGAATCGCCGCGACCTAGCTTGCTCACGACCTGAAACTCGGTGCCCGGGCCACCACGGACATTCACACGGTTGCCGGATACAGAACGAATATCCGCTTCGCTGCTCAGGTTCGTTTCAGCACGGGCTTCTACGATCGCGGCACCGCTGTCGTTCGGAACGATCAGGCTGGGAATAATTGCTGGCGTGTCCGCCCCGTTCGCCGCGATATTCTGGGCAACAGGCACATACGATACGTCAGTCGCAGCACCGGTGTCCGCGGTATTCAATGCGGTGGTGAGGGTGACAGAAACGCGTTCGGGATCATCAGCTTGCGCAGTGCTTTCAAAACCCGGCGGGGTCGTATCAACCGGAGCCGTCGCGACCGCCGGGATGACCTTTGCCGTCTCGACTGGTTCGTTTGAGGTTTCAGCGGTGATTTCGTTCTCCTGTGCTGGCATTTGGTCTGCATTCGCAGCCATCCGAGCGCTCGCGGGTTGAAAATCGGCCCCGCCGCTCATCTCGTAGAATGCCCAACCAAGAAACCCGAAGGTTAACAAAATAAACCGCTTCATCACACATTCCTCGAAATAGCAGACAGCCTAGACCCGCAGCAGGTCTCCCCAAGGCTGTAATATCAAGTATAACATAAAATGCTGCCTAATCGTTCCAATATGTTTGCAAAGTTGCATGACAGAGACACCGCACGCCGTGCTGGGGCGCTGCGCCCCAAACAGTCGCTTGCCGCGTCTCGCGGCCTTGGCTAAACAATGAAGATGTCAGATGTAACCACCCCCGCCGATCCAGATTCTCGCAATTCGTCAGAGCCTTTGCGCCGTGCATTGGGCGACCGGTATCTGACCTATGCGCTGTCTACTATTATGCACCGCGCGCTGCCCGATGCGCGCGACGGGTTAAAGCCCGTTCACCGTCGGATTCTATTCGCGATGCGTGAACTGAGGCTTAACAGCACCGGGGGATTCCGGAAGTCTGCGAAAATTTCTGGCGACGTGATGGGGAACTATCACCCGCATGGCGACGCTGCGATTTACGATGCGATGGCGCGTCTCGCGCAAGATTTTAACGTGCGTTATCCGTTGGTTGACGGGCAGGGGAACTTTGGCAACATCGACGGGGATAACCCCGCTGCAAGCCGATATACCGAAGCGCGCATGACCGCCGTGGCCGAGGCCATGCTGGAAGGTCTGAATGAAAATGCTGTCGATTTTAGAGAGAATTACGACGGCACACTGACCGAGCCTGCGGTTCTGCCCGCGCAGTTCCCGAACCTTCTGGCAAACGGGTCGTCGGGTATCGCTGTTGGCATGGCCACCAACATCCCGCCGCATAATATCTCGGAACTGGTGGACGCCTGTATCCACCTGATCAAAACGCCCGATGCCCGCGATGATACTTTGCTTAAATACGTTCCCGGTCCCGATTTTCCGACCGGCGGTATTATCGTTGAACCCCCTGAAAACATTGCGAATGCCTATCGTACGGGTAAGGGCGGTTTCCGTCTGCGCTGTCGGTGGGAAACAGAGGATCTGGGGCGCGGTGCTTGGCAAATTGTCATCACTGAAATTCCCTATCAGGTGCAGAAATCCAAGCTGATCGAAAAGATCGCAGAGCTTATTCAGACCAAGAAGATTCCGATTCTGGGCGATGTACGCGACGAATCGGCCGACGATATTCGCCTGATCATCGAGCCGCGTTCCAAGAACGTTGATCCCGAGGTCCTGATGGGGATGCTGTATCGCAGCTCTGATCTTGAGGTGCGATTCTCGTTGAACATGAACGTCTTGATCGACGGGGTGACGCCTAAAGTATGTTCGATGAAGGAAGTGCTGCGCGCATTTCTTGATCACCGGCGCGAGGTGCTTCAGCGGCGCTCGACCCACCGGATGGAGAAGATCGACCACCGCCTAGAGGTCTTGGAAGGTTTTATCGTCGCGTTTCTTAACCTTGATCGCGTGATTGATATCATTCGCTATGACGAGGACCCGAAATCGGCGTTGATGGCCGAGGATTGGGGTAAGGATCACGTGCGCGCGATGGACGAGGCAAGCTATGTACCGCCAGCGCCCTCCACAGAAAACGCGCTATCCGAAGTTCAAGCCGACGCGATTTTGAACATGCGCCTGCGGTCGTTGCGCCGGTTGGAAGAAATCGAATTGCTGCGCGAGCAAGCCGCCTTGATGGAGGAGCGCTCGGGCCTCGAAGATCTGCTGGAAAATGAAGGTACCCAATGGGATACGATCATCGACCAGCTGCGCGAGACGAAAAAGCAGTTCGGCAAGGACTGGTCGCTGGACGGTAAGAACATCGGTCGTCGTAGAACGAGCTTTTCCGAAGCCGGCGTGATCGAGGAAGTCCCGCTGGAGGCGATGATCGACCGCGAACCGATTACAGTTGTCTGTTCGCAGATGGGCTGGATCCGTGCGATGACGGGACATATCGATCTGAACCGCGAGTTGAAGTTCAAGGATGGGGACGGACCCCGCTTTATTTTCCATGCAGAGACAACAGACAGGCTGTTGGTCTTCGGGTCGAACGGGCGCTTTTACACGGTGTCTGCATCGACCTTGCCCGGCGGGCGCGGCATGGGGGAGCCATTGCGGTTGATGGTGGATCTGCCCAACGAAGTTCAAATTGTCGATATTTTGATCCACAAGGCGGGGCGCAAGCTATTGGTGGCTTCCTCGGCCGGGGATGGATTTATCGTGCCGGAGGATGATGTTCTGGCGCAGACACGCAGCGGTAAACAGGTGCTGAACGTGCGCGGCGACGCGAAAGCAATGATTTGCGCGCCGGTGACCGGCGATGCTGTTGCCGTTGTGGGTGAAAATCGAAAAGTCTTGGTGTTCGGCTTGGACGAACTTCCCGAAATGGGGCGCGGCAAAGGTGTGCGGCTGCAAAAATACAAAGACGGGGGCATGTCTGATGCCATCACGTTTAGCCGCGAGAACGGGCTAAGCTGGCAGGATCCCGCGGGACGGACACGCACCGAAGCTGACCTGACCGAATGGACTGGCAAACGCGCGACAGCGGGGCGCATGGCGCCGCGTGGGTTCCCGCGTGATAACCGCTTCGGTTGATCGCAAGCGACGTAAGTGACGCCGAGTTTTCATACCCCAGTGGTTCGGCACCCGCGATGTCGGTTCAATTCGTCGGGGGGCGCGGCGCGCTCTTTTGGTTGGCGTTCAAAACCGGTTTTCTCACGATTATTACGCTGGGTTTTTATCGGTTCTGGATGAAGACCCGTTTGCGGCGATGGTATTGGTCCGCAATCCGGCCGGGCGGGCATCCGATGGAATACGTCGGCGATCCGATTGAGAAGCTATTGGGATTTTTTATCGCCGTTGTGATCCTCACCTTCTACATCGGAATCATTAATCTGATTCTGATGTTCGTCAGCTTCTCGGTGTTTTCGAGCGCGACCTTAGGGTACTTCGCAGCGGGATTCGGGGTTGTTCCTTTGTGGTTCTATGCCCGATATCGTGCGCGACGGTACGTCTTGGGACGGACGCGATGGCGCGGGGTGCGGTTTGGCCTTGATAAAGGTGCATGGGGGTACGTCTGGCGCGCTTTGCTGCATTGGCTGGTCACCATTTTCTCGCTAGGGCTGCTTTGGCCACGTATGACCTTCTACCTTGAGAAATACACGACGGACCGCACCTATTTCGGATCGGCACAGCTGCATCAAGGGGGGCGTTGGGGCATGCTCTATCGTGCCGCGATTCCGTTTGCTTTGTTCACCTTGCTGCTTCTTGGTAGCGTGGCCCACGCGTACATATCTGCCGCGTCCCAGACTTTCGACACGTCGGGCTTTGCCTCGCAGATGCTCGAAACGCTGGCTGACGGGCAGGGCGCAGCATTTTCTATGCAAGGCGCTTGGTGGTTGCTCCTTTTCCCCATGAGCCTGTTAGGCATGGTCTACGGTGCAGTGCACTATCGCTTTGTTTCGAAAAGGCTAATGGCAAACCACAAGTCAACGAATGGTATCGCCATAACGTCGAGGCTAAGCGCACCGCGTATCGCGTTCATCTACGTCTTCGGCAGCTTTATCGCATATTCGGTCCTCGTTCTGGGGGTGATTTTGCTAGTGTTAGGGGCATTTGTCGTGATTGGACCAAGCGCCTTTATGGGGTTTGATTTGGGGATCGACATTGAAACGCTTCCGATCCCTCGGGCTTTGGCGATCGTGGTGTTGGCGGGTTTTTACCTCTCGGTCTTTTTGATGTGGAACGTTTGCTACAACACATTCGTCACCTTTCCGTTAATGCGTCACATGGCCATAACCTGTGCGCTTCCGCGGTATGACGGTTTGCAAAGCATCAGCCAGTCAGGGCGGGATGACTTCGCCGAAGCCGAAGGGTTTGCAGAGGCGTTGGACCTGGGAGCCGCGATATGAGCGTCGGGTTTAACGGCATGGGGGCGGCATATTTTGATGGTGATCATCCGGTTGCCGAAGATGTCAGCCTGCATATTGCGAACGATAATCTGCAGATTGGACTGGATAGCGAAGATATTATCTTCTGGCGGCTTGGCGATATTAGGTTGGTGCCCGATCAGGCGCGCGGGAAAGACTATACCCTGCGCTCAGTTACAGATCCGGTGGCGCGGCTTATCGTTGCGGATAAGACGCTGCTACAACATCTTCCTGCCGCTCGCCGCCCTGCGCCGGCCCGAGGGCGACGCAGGTTGTTCGCTTGGGCAATCGCAGCCGTCGCGGCCGTTGTGCTTCAGATTGCAGTGCTGGTGCCATTTCTGGCGGACCGCTTGGCGAATTTCATCCCACCAGCAGGAGAGGCCGCCTTGGGTGAGGCGACATTGGGCCAGATTCGCAGGGCCTTGGACGAAACCGGCATGCAGCCCCTCGCCATTTGCGACGCCTCGGCGGGCGAAGCGGCGCTCACCAGCATGATCACCGCGCTTAACGCGGGCGAGGGGGCAGTGCAGGATTTGAATGTCCTGGTGCTGGACCACCCGATGGTTAACGCTTTTGCGCTGCCCGGCGGGATTTTCGTGCTGTTCGACGGGCTGATCCAACAAGCCCAGTCCCCGGATGAGGTCGCCGCTGTGTTGGCGCATGAAATTGGTCACGTTGTCAGTCGTGATCCGACACGCCATGCGTTGCGATCCGCCGGATCGATCGGCGTGTTGGGGCTTTTGTTCGGTGACTTCGCAGGCGGTGCCGTGGTGTTGTTTCTGGCAGAGCGTTTGATCAGCGCCAACTATACCCAGCAGGCTGAAACAGAGGCAGACGCGTTCGGGCATAAACTTCTGGCGACTGCGGGCGTGTCTCCGAAAGCGATGGGGGCCATGTTCGAGCGCCTGCGCCAGACCCAAGGCGAAGCGAATCCGTTGATGGCCCATTTCCTGAGCCATCCATCATTCGATGACCGCATCACTGCCGCGCAAAATGCGGCGCGCGCGCAGTCTGAATACTCTGCTATTGTCGACGCGAACGCCTGGGGCGACCTGCGGCGGATTTGCGACTAGGCAGGCGTTGCGGTTAACCATACTCCGCCTTCGGGGCGTAGGGTCAGGATCATAACCGGTTCAGGGCTTTTCCCGGCGACCGGTGTGAAACGAAACCGCGAAAGCAAGGTCGCAAGGATGATCACCGCCTCTTGCTGCGCAAAGGACGCTCCGATGCAGATACGCGGGCCATCGCCAAAGGGCAGGTAGGCGTATCGGTCGATCGCTTTGCGATCTTTGAAACGGTCGGGATCGAAAACGTCGGGCTGATCCCAAAGCTGCTGATGGCGGCCAAGCGCATAAATCGGCACCATGACAGTATCGCCGGGCCGAACTTCCCTGCCGCATAAGGTGTCATTTCTCTGCGCGGTGCGTGAAATCACCCCCGCTGGCGGGTACAGGCGCAGGGTTTCGTCGATAATTTGGCGGATGTATGGTAGGTTTTCGACGTCTGCACCCGTCGCCGCGCGCCCCTGCAACACGGTTTGCGCCTCGGCGCGGGCCTTTTGCTGCACGGCCTGATCAAAGCCCATCAGATAGAGCGCCCAAGACAGGGTAAGGGCCGTCGTCTCATGCCCTGCGACGATGAAGGTTAACAGATTGTCCCGTAGCTCGGCCGTATTCATCTGACGTTTGGTCTTGGGGTCGGTGCCGTCAAGGAGAAGATCCAGCAGGTCCGGCGTATCGCTGGGCCCCCGTTCGGCCCGCGCATCTATCGCGCCGTCGGCAATGCGTTTCATGTCTTTAAGGGCACGGCCCGACATCGCCCGTCCTGGGCGCGGAAGCCAGTCTGGCAGGCCAAGAATATCGAAAAGGCTCAGTTTCCCGGCCTCTGCAATATAGTCGTCAATGGCGCGGAGCACGGCGTCGCGGTCAAACCCGTCGCCGCCCGAGAATGTTACATCCGAGATGACGTCGAATGTCGACGTGACCATCTCGTCCAGCATATTGATGGCCCGCGGGCCAGCGGTGGCGATCCGGTCGGCCGACCTTTGCGCTGCTGCGGTCATGATGGGCGACAGGTTCAGCATATTGCGGTGCGAAAAGGCCGGTGCCACCGCGCGGCGTTGCCAGCGCCAATGGGCACCCTCCGCAATGAAAAGGGAGTCTCCGATCGCGGGGCGCAAAAGGTTTTTTGTCACCAAGGATTTGGGGTAGTCGTCAACCCGATCCAACAGCATCTCGCGGATGGCAGTCGGGTCCATAACCATGTGCCAACGCTTGCCCATTTTGCCAGAGACCATCGGCTGTTTGACAGCTATTTCAGGAATAATGCTAAGCACATTTCGTCGCGCCATAGCGAGGCTGCGAAACAGGCCTAGGGGTTGGTTAACCAAGGCCACGCGGGCGGGCAGGGGGCGATCCATGGCAATTATCCTTCATCAGACGGATATAGGGTAGCATGCCACCCCGTGCGTGCCACTCTAGCAAACGTTGCACCCTATTCAGCCTTAGGGTATCGCAAAGGGCACAAATGCGCCGAGGAGGCATGAAATGGTTCGAATTTTATCAGCTTTGATCAGTATCGTGGTCCTTTCTGCGTGTAACGGGGCATCCGACCTCAACAAGCCGGCGGTGCCTTTGGGTGACTTTAATCTATACCACAACATCGTTGTCGCGCCGAAGGTACAGAAACTGCCGATCAGCCGCGAAGTCAGTGAAGAGGTGCTGACGACGGCTGTCAAAGACGCCATTGCCGAACGTTTTGACCGCTATGAAGGCGCGCGCAATTACCACTTTGGCGTCAGTGTCGAAGGCTATGTTCTTGCCCCTCCGGGTATTCCGCTTGTGCTTGCGCCCAAGTCGATCATGATCCTGAACCTTACCGTTTGGGACGACGCCGCGGGTAAGAAGCTTACGGAAGAACCGCACCAGATCACCGTTTTCGAATCCCTTGATCAGGGGCCTATTGTCGGGTCTGGCTACACCAAGACTGCTGAAGAACAGCTTAAGAACCTCAGCCAGAATGCGGCAAAGTCGATCGAGACCTATTTGGTCAAGCAAAATAAGGCCGAAGGCTGGTTCGAACGCCCGGCGGACGCGGTCATCGAGCGCGCTGAAATCCCCTCTGCGCCGGCGGTAACAGCGAACTAGTGCGCATTTACATGAATTCTGCGGCGGTGTGAGGCGAACAGGTGCTTGATTTTATGCGCCAGACCCAATACATCGCCCGCCAGATAGGTTTGGGTCTGGGTTCAGGCCCTCATTAATATAAAGGGCTGCTCCATGGCTAAGGCAAAGTTTGAACGTAATAAACCACACGTTAACATCGGTACCATTGGTCACGTTGACCACGGCAAAACCACGTTGACCGCGGCGATCACCAAGTACTTCGGCGACTTCC
>Ga0208833_1000307_pt1 | contig 13796 bp, 15 predicted proteins | sample DeeseametaMP1788_FD_184181 | JGI IMG/M metagenome (GOLD analysis project Ga0208833, IMG submission 184181) | Marine microbial communities from the Deep Pacific Ocean - MP1788 (SPAdes) | ecosystem: Environmental > Aquatic > Marine > Oceanic | place: North Pacific Ocean | collected 2011-05-03 | reverse complement strand
GCCAGCAGCGATAAAGCCTATATTCTGGTCGATTCATCGAAATTTGTTGAAAAACTGGGGGCTAAGTTCGCTGTGCCGGTCGAAGTTGACCAGCGTGCGCTTCACTATGTGCAGACACAAATCGAAAAAATGGATATATCCGGCAGTGCATTGCGTCCGGCCGGTGGAAAAGACGGCCCGGTTATTACAGAGTCCGGCCATCTTATTCTGGATGTGAATTTTAACGCCATTACAGACACGACAGAGCGTGATTTGAAGGCGATTACGGGTGTGATTGAAACAGGCCTTTTCTGGGGCTTTAAACCAGAAATTATTGCGGACTAGAAAATGAAAAAGGAGCGCTAAGTCATGGATAATGCAAAGAAAATAGATAACATCGATACGTACCGTTTTTATAATGAGCGGATCGATAAAGTTGATCCCGAGGTTTTTGAAACCATCGTGAATGAAGCTAAAAGACAGGATGAACATATTGAGTTAATCGCTTCTGAAAACATGACTTCTCAAGCTGTACTTGATGCATTGGGCTCTGTTTTCACAGATAAGTACGCAGAAGGCTATCCCGGCCGCCGTTATTACGGTGGTTGCGTGAATGCGGACCAGTCCGAACAGCTTGCGATTGACCGTGCGAAAGAACTATTTGATTGTGAATTCGTAAACGTGCAGCCGCATTCCGGTGCATCGGCTAACGAATCTGTGTTTCTGGCGCTTTTACAGCCGGGCGATACAATTCTGGGTATGTCGCTGGCCTGTGGCGGACATTTGACACATGGCGCTGCGCCAAGCATGTCAGGGAAGTGGTTTAACGCGATCCAGTATGGTGTGCGTGAAGATGATGCCCTGATTGACTACGAAGAAGTGGAAGCACTTGCACGTGAACACAAGCCGAAAATGATTATTGCCGGCGCGTCTGCTTATCCGCGTGTGATCGATTGGGCCCGTTTCCGCAAGATCGCGGATGAGGTCGGCGCCTATTTGATGACAGATATTGCGCATTATGCCGGTTTGGTTGCCGGTGGTGCTTATCCGTCACCATTGCCGCATGCTCATGTTGTGACAACCACAACGCACAAGACGCTTCGCGGTCCAAGTGGCGGTATGATCATGTCAAATGACCCTGCAATCGGTAAAAAGATCAACAGTGCCGTCTTCCCTGGTTTTCAGGGTAAGCCGCTGTCTCATGCCGTCGCGGCAAAGGCTGTGGCCTTTGGGCAGGCATTGAAGCCTGAGTTCAAGGATTATGCGCAGAAGATCATCGATAATGCGAAGGTTCTGGCTGAGGAAGTCAAAAAAGGCGGTCTTGATATCGTCTCCGGTGGCACAGACAGTCATATCGTTCTGATTGACCTGCGTCCGAAGGGGCTGACAGGCAATATTGCTGAAGTCGCAATGGAAAATGCCGGGCTGACTTGCAACAAGAATGCCGTGCCATATGATCCGGAAAAACCGATGGTTACCAGTGGGGTGCGTGTCGGGTCACCGGTCGGCACAACGCGCGGTTTCGGCGAAGACGAGTTCCGTCTGGTCGGGCAGCTTATTGTGAAGGTTCTTGACGGCCTGAAGGCCAATGGACCGGATGGAAACGCAGATGTGGAGCAAGAGGTTCTGCAAGAGGTCAAAGACCTTTGTAAGCGTTTCCCTGCATTCAGAGAGGCGAAGTACTAATTTATGCGTTGCCCGTTTTGCGATAGTCAGGAAACTCAGGTCAAAGACTCGCGTCCTGCTGAAGATAATTCGGCGATCAGACGGCGTCGGATTTGTCCGGAATGTGGTGGAAGATTCACCACATTCGAACGTATCCAGCTGCGTGAAATGACTGTATTCAAAGCGGGCAATCGCCGCCAACCATTTGATCGGGATAAGCTGATTAAGTCGATGCAAATTGCACTCAGGAAACGTCCTGTGGAACTCGAAGAGATCGAAAAAGTCGCAAACTCAATCGTGCGTCAGCTAGAGTCAGCGGGTGATGCAGAGATTAATACCGATTTGATTGGGTCACTCGTTATGAAGGCGTTGGCCCGTCTTGATGCGATAGGGTATATCCGATACGCATCGGTGTATAAAGACTTCAGAAAGCCCGAGGATTTCAATTTCTTCCTAGAAGAATTACAGGATATTCATCTTGCGCAAAAAGACAAAAAAGAGAAGGAAGACTGAGGTCTTCCTTTTTTATTTGAAGGCCGTTTCCGTTGCTGTAAACGGTCTTGTTTTACCGCTTTTTTCACCATAAATACCGTGTTGTTCAATCGAAGGCTAATCGCGGTGATCTTCTCTAACTTATTGAAAGTAAATACATAAAATAATTTTGTGTGTCTGCTCTGTTGCATGAAACGTTCAGCAGGATTTTGCTGTCGTCCCTTGCGACGAAATGACGCGTCCATTTAGGTGTCGTGTCTTGCGTTTTTGTGGTGTTTTATTGATGTATTAAATGGGTTCATTATTCAGTCAAAACCTTATTCTTTCGGCTTTATGGGCGTTATCTTATAGGGGTCGTTGTTTTTAGATGGTTGTTTCTGTGACGTGGCTGAATAACGGTTCTTGCGGTGAAATGCTATGAATCTGTCTGGGGTAGGTGCGCCACTTGTGGGTAAATGTCATAACCTGTTGTTTTGAATAGGGTGATTTTTTGCGGTCATGGCTACAGAAAGCGTGTCGTGGATCTTTTTGCTATCGGTTTACGTGTCTTTTGCCGTGATATCGCTGCTTTTTTGCTGATTTCAGCATGTCATGTTCCGTCACGGTGCTGTGACCCATCTGTGGATATCTTTGTTCAATATTTCTGTCTCATTTCTTCCTGAGAGGGCACAGCTTTGTGATGTGTTTGTGAGATGGTAGGACGTCCGCAGAGGGACGCAAACCTGAAAATGATGAAATGATAATGCACTTTTTGACCTTTTACCGGATGTCTTTGTGCTTATTATGACAGCCTTCTGCGTCTTTAAAATTATTCTGTGACAAGTGTCTGCAAATGATGTAAACAAAGCTCGAACGGATTACGCCAAGTTTAGCAAGGAATGAGGGCATTATTGTTATGACTGTTTCATCATCATCAAAAAAAGGGTCCCGTAAAGCCCGCTTGTCGTCTGCGCGCCTTTCTGCGGTGCAGGTTATCTATCAGGCGATGCTGGATATGGACGGGCGCGATTTGACCGACATTATTCGCGATCATCTGGCGAGCGATATTGTGCAGTCTGTGGATGGTGAAGACTTGGTGACGCCGGATCAGGAAAGCGTTTCGAAAATTGCGCGGGGTGTTGAAACGCACCGGACACACATCAATACAGTGATCGGCAACGTGTTTTCATCAGACAAACTCGCGAAAGAAAAGTTGCTCAAGGCCATCTTGATGTGTGGCGTCTATGAGATTCTTTATAATACGGATGTTGATGCGCCTATTATTATTTCAGATTATTTGAATGTTACGCATGCGTTTTATGACGCAGGTGAAGCGAAACTTGTTAATGGCGTTCTGGACAAGGTTTACAAGTCTGTGAAGGATGAGAGGGCGGAATGAATATCCGGTCATTTCAGAAGCAAAAAGGGCGCACGCCACTTGTTTGCCTGACAGCTTATAGCGGTTATATGGCAGCCCTTATTGAGCCGCATGTTGATTTGATTCTGGTCGGGGATAGTCTTGGTATGGTGCAGTATGGCATGTCTTCGACATTGTCTGTACCGCTGGATATGATGATATGGCACGGCAAAGCAGTCGCCGGTGCGGTGTCAAAAGACGCGCTTGTGATTGTCGATATGCCTTTCGGGTCTTATCAGGAAGCGCCGGAGCTTGCGTTCCGGAACGCGGCACGCATTATGGCGGAAACGGGTGCGAGCGGCGTGAAAATGGAAGGTGGCACTGAAATGGCGGAAACGGTGGCGTTTTTAACAGAGCGCGGTATCCCCGTTATGGGGCATGTCGGTTTGAAGCCGCAATCAGTGCATGCGCATGGCGGATATCGTACAATCGGCAAGGATGATGCTGAAAAGGCCCGTATCATTGCAGATGCTGCGGCCATTGATGAAGCTGGCGCGTTTTCACTTGTGCTGGAATGTGTTACGGCAGACACGGCGCGCGTTGTCACAGAATCTGTTCAATGCCCTACGATCGGGATTGGCGCATCACAGCATTGTGATGGGCAGGTCTTGGTGACAGAAGATTTGCTGGGGATTACGGGCGGGTATGTGCCGTCGTTTGTAAAGCAATATGCCGATCTGGCAGAAACGGTCCGCAATTCTGTCGGTGCGTATGCGCAGGATGTGAAACAAGGCGATTTTCCACAAAAACAGCGTACTTTCTAGCGGATCGTTTCTAATGATTTGAAAGTAAACAAGAATATTCTCTTTTGTGAGCTATCGATTTTCTCGATAGCGTATATTATGATTTTCTGAAATAACGAAATATTAAGGTTTGCCGCATTAAAATACATGGGTGAGGTTTACAAAAGCGTAGTGTAGTGAGGATTCTTTAAGTTCATGAAATTTCCAATCGTGATCATTATCGTACTGCTGTCGTTCTGTGCGGGTGGCGCCGGTGCGTATTTCTATTTTGAGAAGTCGGCGGTTGCATCAACAGGCGATGCGGCGAAAGAATCCGTGCACGAGGAAAAGAAGGCGAAGGAAGATGCACATGGTGACGGGCATGGCGCGACGGCAAAGAATGTATATTACAAACTTGATCCGTTAATCTTGCCTGTCGTAAACCGGCGTGGTGTTTCGCAAACGGTCAGTATGGTCGTGATGGTTGAAGTTGATAGCGAACGTAGTCGTGAAGTTGTGAAAAGTAATGCACCGCGTCTGACGGATGCATATATTCAGGATATGTACGGTATTTTGAATAAACATGCGGCACTTAACGGCGGGGTCATTCATGTCAGTTTCCTGAAAAAGAGACTACGCAATGTGACGGATAAAATTCTCGGCGAAGACAAATACTTAGACATTCTTATTCAAGTCATAGAACAACGTCCTTTATAAATTAAGTCGATGCAAATTATGTATAAATGGCCCGTCATGACGGGTCATTTTTGTTTCATATGGATGTGTTTTTCGTTGCGTAAAAAGCACACTTAAAACGGTAAAATCCGTGGAAAAATCAAACCTACTCTTGCCTTGCAGAGAATTATTCTGCATTTTCAATCATCTAAAAATATTAAAATCGATTCCAAAAAATACGCTTAACAGGGGGAGTCTTCTCCCTACCAATGAAAGGGGAAATATAAAAATGATTGAGATATACTTCATGGTCGTATGTGCAGGATTCCTTGCACTAATATATGGCCAGTACGCCGCAAGACAGGTTTTGTCCTGTGAAACGGGTACAAAGAAAATGCAAGAGATTGCACAAGCCATTCAGGAAGGTGCATCTGCTTATCTGAACCGCCAATATTCAACAATTGCCGTTGTGGGTGTTGTTGTTGCAGTTTTACTGTTCATGCTTCTCGGATGGCACGTTGCCGGCGGGTTCGTGATTGGTGCGTTTTTGTCCGGTGTTGCCGGTTATATTGGTATGAACGTGTCTGTTCGTGCCAATGTCAGAACCGCACATGCCGCATCAGAATCTATTCATAAAGCACTGGACGTTTCGTTCAAATCAGGTGCGATTACAGGGATGCTTGTTGTCGGTCTCGGTTTGCTGGGCGTGACGCTTTATTATATCGGTCTTGAATATGCCGGTCTGGACAAGAGAACAATTCTTGAAGGGCTTGTCGGTCTTGGTTTTGGTGCATCACTGATTTCCATCTTTGCGCGTCTTGGCGGCGGTATCTTTACAAAAGGTGCTGATGTCGGGGCCGATCTGGTTGGTAAAGTTGAAGCCGGTATTCCGGAAGATGATCCGCGTAACCCTGCCGTGATTGCCGACAATGTTGGTGATAACGTCGGTGACTGTGCCGGTATGGCAGCTGACTTGTTCGAAACATATGCCGTGACTGTTGTTGCGACAATGTTGATTGCAAATACGGTTTTTGCCGGTGATGTTGCGGAATTCATGATGATGTTGCCGCTGATGATTGGCGCATTGTGCATTATCGGTTCGATTGCCGGTACATTCTTTGTTCGCCTGCGCGGTGAATCAAAGAATATCATGGCTGCGCTTTACAGAGGCTTTTTCTGGAGTGCGATTTTGTCTGCACTGATGATTGCCGTTCTTCTTGCTAATATGGGACTCTATAAAGAAATCCCGATGGCTGATGGCGGCGCGATCACGGGTGTAAAAATCTTCTGGTGTATCCTGACAGGGCTTGGTGTAACAGGTCTGATCGTCTGGATTACAGAATATTACACAAGCACGGAATATCGTCCGGTGCGTTCGGTTGCGAAAGCCTCCGAGACAGGCCACGGTACAAACGTCATTCAAGGTCTGGCGATTTCAATGGAAGCGACAGCCTTGCCAGTGATCGTTATCTGTATCGGTATCTTCATTGCATTCTCGCAAGCCGGCCTGTTCGGTATCGCGATTGCGGCGACATCAATGCTGTCTCTGGCAGGTATGGTTGTTGCGCTTGATGCATATGGTCCTGTGACAGATAACGCAGGCGGTATTGCTGAGATGGCAAAACTGAAGAAATCAGTACGTGACACGACAGATGCGCTTGATGCGGTTGGTAACACAACCAAAGCCGTCACAAAGGGCTATGCAATCGGTTCTGCCGGTCTTGCAGCACTTGTGTTGTTTGCGGCCTACACAGAAGAAATCGCGCATTACCTGCCTGAGTTGCAAGGAATTACATTCCCGCTTCAGGACCCGTATGTTGTGATTGGCCTGTTTATCGGCGGTATGTTGCCGTATCTGTTCAGTGCTCTGTCTATGACTGCTGTTGGCCGTGCGGCCGGTAGTGTCGTGATCGAGGTGCGTCGTCAGTTCAAGGAGATCAAGGGCATCATGACAGGCAAAGGAAAGCCTGATTATAGTCGTGCTGTTGACCTGCTGACGAAATCGGCCATCCGCGAGATGATCGTTCCATCACTTCTGCCTGTCTTTGCGCCGGTCATCCTGTTTGGTGTGATTGCCGTTGTGTCAGGCTCTGTCGTAGCGGCGTTCCAAGCGCTTGGTGCGATGCTGATGGGCACAATCGTAACAGGTATCTTCGTTGCGATTTCAATGACATCCGGTGGCGGTGCATGGGATAACGCCAAGAAATATATCGAAGAAGGCAACTTCGGCGGTAAAGGGTCTGAATCCCATAAAGCAGCCGTAACGGGCGATACAGTCGGCGACCCCTATAAGGATACAGCCGGTCCTGCGGTGAACCCGCTGATCAAGATTGTCAACATCGTGGCCATTCTGTTGGTTGCTGTTGTGGCAAACTTTGTCGCTGGTTAATCAAGCCACTTGATAAGAATAAGAAAGCCCCGCATTTGCGGGGCTTTTTTGTATCTGGTGTGTTGTGTTTGTCGGAAAGGATGGTCGTCGCGTGCCAGAAGCGGGGGAGGACGGGGTTGTGTCTTCGTTTTCCCGTTAGCGCATATTCTGCCCGTGCATACGGAGCGGAGCGCTATTCCTGCATGTTTTCTGTATTGAAGCGGCCGAGATTGCCGAGGAACTGCTTCATGAAAGTCATTTCATTGCCGGATGTGTGCGTTTTTTCGCGTTCATAGGGCAGGTCAAGGCGTTCTGTATCAACAATCTCGACATTTTCGACAAGGCCGTTCTCGGCGAAGGTAACGCGCACAATCTGCTCGTCTGTGATCTCGTGATCCAGAATGCCGCGTTTTTCCGTTGTTTGGCCAATATAATACCAGATCAATGGATCGAATGTGGCTTTCGTTGTCGGAGAGCCGAGTTTCTGAATAACATCATATTGTGAATCCTGACCGACTGTAACGGCCTCGATCTTTTCTTCTTTCACGAAGTTCCCACGCACGTGATGCGTCGGGGTGCAGGCACTCATGCCGAGTGTCACGACCATCGCGCTGTAAAGAAGAAGTGATTTGTTACGTTGCATAAGCATAAAATTATTCCGTTTCTACTTTGAATCATGTTTATTGTATGTAGAATGAGAAATCAATCATCCTTTAGGAAAGAAAGCAATTCATGTTCAGTTTTTTCAAGAACAGAGCCTCACTTCGCAAAGCGGCGGACGCGCAATATAAAGCCTTGCTGGATCAGGCACGGCACGAAGCGCTTTATACTGATTATGCCGTCAGTGACGATGTCACTGGCCGTTTCGAGATGATTGCACTGCACACATCTTTGTTTATGGTCGCGGTGTCCGAGAAAACGGATTGTGATGAAAAGTGGATTCGGAAATTGCCGCAAAAGATTTTTGATGTTGTGTTCAAGGATCTGGATCGCGCGCTGCGTGAATTGGGAATCGGCGATCTCAGTGTACCGAAAAAGATGAAAAAATTTATGCAGTCTTTTAACGGCCGCATTACAACATATGGCGATATTGTGAAGCGTGGTGACGAAGACGCGATGAAACAGGCTGTGTTCCGTAATATTTACGCAGAAAGCGATGCTGTGAGTGATGAGGTGGTTGCAAAGATGGCGCGTTATATTATACGTCTTTACACAGCGCACGAGGCATTGTCGTGCACAGAGGTTGCCGCAGGCAAGGTCGGTGCGGTAAAACCGTGAAGTATAAAGAGGACAAGAGCGAGATATGACAGATAAAAAGACAAATCTATCATCGGAATGGACCTATTTGTTCGATGTCGAAGATGTTGATGAAAATGTAACGACGGTCGATATTCGTCCGGACGACGAAGAGCGCAAGAATATCGCACGCCGCTTGAAGGTCGAATCCGTAGATGCGCTCACGGCTGACGTGAAGCTACATCGTCCGCCGGGCGATCGGGCTGTGCAGGTCGAAGGGCGCTTGCGTGCTGATGTTGTCACAAATTGTGCTGTGACGCTCGAGCCGCTGGTGCAAAATGTTGAGGAAACGTTCGAGGCTTGGTACGCGGATGCGAATGATGTGGCGTCTTTTGCCAAAGCGCAGCATGATAAGAAGGCGCAAGTCTCCGGTGCAGAGCTGGAATTACTGGATGAAAAGGACGATCCGGAACCGCTGGTTGACGGGTGCGTTGATTTGGGTGAATTGGTTGTGCAGTATCTTTCGCTTGCGATTGACCCGTATCCGCAGAAAGAGGGCGTTGCCTATGATGGCCCCAAAGTTGATGATACAAAAGAGGCGGGGAGTGATCTGAAGAATAATCCGTTTGAGAAACTCAAAGAACTCAGAGATAAAAAATAAACCGAAAATTCTGAGATTTTTTCTTGCGAAACGCCCGAATATCCGTTATCAACACATCTCGAATAAATAAAGATAAGGCAGAATGCGGATTTCATGGCTGCCAATCTGAAATTAAAGGATAAGTATTATGGCTGTACCAAAGAGAAAAACAACAAAGTCAAAGCGCAACATGAGACGTTCTCACCACGCTTTGGGCACATATAACTGGACAGAAGATGCTGAAACAGGTGAACCAGTACGTCGCCACCATGTCGATCTGAAGACAGGCATGTACAAAGGCCGTCAGGTCGTTGAACCACGCGACTAATCTTCTATAATTCAATTTTCGGGGCTTTCGTCCCGAAAATTCTTTCCTTTGTTCACTAAAGGCGCATTTTATCATGGCAGGCACTATAACAATTGCACTGGATGCAATGGGTGGGGATTATGGCCCGTCGGTTGTTGTTCCTGCAGCGGCCCTGGCCTATAAGAAAAACCCAAAAATTCATTTCCTGTTTTACGGTGACCAAAAGCAAATCCAGCATTATATGGATAAGCATTCCGAATTGCGGGTTGTGTCTGATATCCACCACACAGACAAAGTCATTTCCAATGATGAAAAGCCGTCTGTTGCGCTGCGATCCGGCAAAGGGTCCAGCATGCGTCTTGCCATTGATGCTGTGAAAAGCGGCGAGGCCGGCGGCGTTGTGTCGGCCGGTAATACGGGCGCGCTGATGGCGACATCCAAAATGGTGTTAAAATGTTTGCCCGGTATTCACCGTCCTGCGATTGCCAGTATTTTCCCGACCAAGCGGGATGAGATTGTCATGCTTGATCTGGGTGCGAATCTGACATGCGATGCCGAAGTCCTGACACAGTTTGCTGTGTTGGGTGCGGTGTATGCGCGTGCGGTGAAGGGTATGCGTACGCCAACAGTCGGACTGTTGAATGTCGGTTCGGAAGACATGAAAGGGCCGGAGGGTCTGCGTCTTGCCGCTTCGATCCTGAGCAGTGTTACATTCCCCGGGCGTTATTTCGGCTTTGTCGAAGGCAATGATATCACTGAAGGTGGTGTTGATGTTGTTGTGACAGATGGTTTTACGGGCAATGTCGCCTTGAAAGTGGCTGAAGGTGTCGGGTCGATGAGCAGTCATTTCCTAAAAGAAGCGCTGACATCATCCTTCTTGTCAAAGATTGGCGCGCTTTTATCGATGAAAGCGCTGAAGCGCTTGAAATCCCGTGTAGATGCCCGTGTTTATAATGGCGGTATGTTTCTGGGGCTGAATGGTATTTGTGTGAAAAGCCACGGCGGCATGGATGCTTTTGGGTTTAGTCAGGCTATTCTGGTTGCGGCCAATCTGATCGAAAATGATTATAACAAAAAAGTGGCAAACGAAATCGAACAGGTGATGAGTCAGGAAAGCTTTATTACAAGTGTGTCCTCACTCTCTATGGATGGCCAATGACAAGACGTTCCAGAATTATCGCAACGGGATCTTATTTGCCTGACCGTGTTATGACGAACACGGATCTGGAAAAAATCGTAGAGACCTCGGATGAATGGATTCAGCAGCGTTCAGGCATTAAAGAACGGCGCATCGCGGCCGAGGGTCAAACAACATCTGATATGGCTGTAGAAGCCGCCAAAAAAGCCATCGAAGCCAGTGATATCAAAGTCGGCGATATTGATATGATCGTTGTTGCAACGACGACGCCCGATTTAACCTTTCCGTCTGTGGCGGTAACGGTGCAGGCGACGCTCGGCGTGCCGACATGTCCCGCATTTGATGTGCAGGCTGTTTGTTCGGGATTTGTCTATGCGCTCTCTGTCGCGGATAACGCAATCAAGGCGGGGCAGGCAAAGCGTGCATTGGTTATCGGAGCCGAGAAAATGTCTTCGATCCTTGACTGGACGGACCGCACGACGTGTGTTTTGTTTGGTGATGGTGCAGGGGCGGTTATTCTTGAAGCTGATGACACGCAGCAAGGCACCATCGACGATACGGGCGTCTTATCGACGCATCTTTACGCAAACGGACATTATAAAGATATTCTGAAAACATCCGGCGGGCCGTCTTCGACGAAAAGTACCGGCTTTATCGAGATGGAAGGCAAAGAAGTATTTCGTTATGCCGTGCAGTTTCTGTCTGATGTTGTTGTTGATGTTTTGAAAGCACATAATATCAAATCCGATCAAATTGACTGGCTTGTGCCGCATCAAGCCAATATCCGCATTATCATGGCGGCGGCTAAAAAACTGGATATGCCCGAAGAACGCGTTGTTTTGACGCTGGAAAAACACGGCAATACATCCGCCGCATCTATTCCGCTGGCATTGGATGAAGCGGTGCGCGGCGGTAAAATCAAGCCCGGTGATTTGATTATGATGGAAGCCTTAGGCGGCGGATTGACATGGGGCGCCGCGTTGGTTCGTATGTAATCTGTATGTATGGATATTGCGTGGGGGCTGTACGAAATAAGCTGTTTCTGCATCCTTTTCGATGCTTTCTTTTCCATCGCAACCTCAAATTAAGAAATTTCTGTTACTATTTGAAATGAATCACTTTTTTGCATCCAAAAGTTGACGGGCGGGGGCAAAATGTGTAACAGTAAACTCATTCACGGAAAAGAGAGGTTGTCATGACTGGACAAACTGTAACGCGCGCTGATTTGGCGGAAGCTGTTTATGAAGAAGTTGGCTTGTCACGGAACGAGTCGTCTGATTTGGTCGAAGCTGTACTGGAAGAAATTTCACAGGCATTGATCGGTGGAGACAACGTAAAGATTTCATCATTCGGAAGTTTTTCCGTACGTGAAAAGAGCGCGCGTGTTGGCCGCAACCCGAAGACAGGTGTTGAAGTGCCGATTTTACCACGTCGTGTTCTTGTTTTCCGCGCGTCTCATGTTTTGAAAGATGCGATTAACGAAGAGGTGTAAGCGCAGTCCTTTATCAATGGACGCGATGCACCCGAAATGGGTGGAAGAGTTAGAAAATGAGTAATAATTCACAAACACAAGAAACAGAAAATAAAACACAGGATACGACAGACGCATCGGCGCGCGTATCAAGGAGAGTGAGAATGTCAAGACGCTCGGGCAAGTCAGCAAGTGCTTTTCGTACGATTAGTGAAGTTGCCGATGAACTGGATGTCCAGCAACATGTCTTGCGCTTCTGGGAAACAAAATTCACGCAAGTGAAACCGTTAAAGCGCGGTGGCGGACGTCGTTATTACCGTCCGGAAGATGTTGAGCTTCTGAAAACAATTCATAATTTGCTCTACACAGAAGGCTACACGATCAAAGGTGTACAAAAACTGTTGAAAGGGCAGGGCAAGAACCAGATCATTGCAGGTGAATATAATACATCGCACGTGACATCGGATAATACGCCGGCGAACCAATCTCAAGCCGGTGCTGCGGCTCCACAAAGAACTGAGCAACAGCAAGAAGCCGCCGTTGCAGATGCCGATCGCGAAGACGGCAAGCTGAGCGGCCGTCAAAAGGCAATCTTGAACGCGATGCTCGGTGATTTGAAAGAATTGCGTGACGCAATCAAGTCATAATCAACCAATCTGATATTTCTATCTTTTACAGGTTTAATGAAAGCGGGCTGAGCTTCACGCGGTTGCCCGCTTTTCTTGTGGTGTAGGCGCGGTCATTGCTGGCTTTATATTCAAGCGTATCAAGCAATTTTGCGACATAGTCATCAAGCTCGTCAGTTGTCGGGTGCTTGCCGATATCGGCATAACCGACACGCAGCAGACATTGCTCCGGACGCATTTTCTTGATCAATGCGCTTTGGAACAGTGTTTTCCCGTTCAACGCTTCTTTGTGATGCCCATCCAGCAATGTGTTGTAATGATGGGGGCCGTCAAATTCAACGATGATGGCGGCATCATGGAAAGCCAGCATCAGATCAACGGCGTGTTCCATTTCATCAATGTCGTTGGCGGGCTGTTGATGGGCTGTGTTGTGTCCGGCGCGGTTAAACGCATCAGACAACATTGTTTCATAGACCGAATGATTATCGTGTTCAGGTGGCTGCGCAACGTTGCAGTCAATATCAAACCAAAGGCAGACATCATTGATGATTTTGTATTCGCACTCTTTCTCATATTGATGCGTGCTGACTTCGTGCTTCATGTTCAGTCGTGTCAGGCGCTCTATCGGCGTTCCCGGAAGCGCATCGAAAATGGCGAGTGATAGCAATGTGTGTGCTTTATCGGTGTTGGTGAAGTCTTGTCTGCTCGCCTTATAGTTTGACGCAAATTTGCGGATAAAATCGTCCGAAGGGCGCTTTGCAAGTACGGCAAACGCATAGAGTATGTCGCATTGCGATGCGGTGTCTTTGCGATCGAATGTTGCCATTGCGCGTTTTTCGATCATTTCCAGTGTTTCATCGGACGGGCGCACATTCTTTTTCTTCAGTGCGCGTACCAGAACCGAAAGGTCATGAAATGTATGTTTGTGCAAATGGTCTTGCAGATCCTGATCAAGCTGTTTGTGTTCGTCATTGTTCAAGCGAAAGGAAAAGAGCTCGAAGAGTCGGATCGGCTTGAGCGGCGATTTTAATTTTCTTTTGATTCTCATATATTTTGTCCCTGTTCGAAAGACATACTAGAT
>Ga0208833_1000305_pt1 | contig 13818 bp, 12 predicted proteins | sample DeeseametaMP1788_FD_184181 | JGI IMG/M metagenome (GOLD analysis project Ga0208833, IMG submission 184181) | Marine microbial communities from the Deep Pacific Ocean - MP1788 (SPAdes) | ecosystem: Environmental > Aquatic > Marine > Oceanic | place: North Pacific Ocean | collected 2011-05-03 | reverse complement strand
GGGCGGCACCTGGAAGACACCGAAGCCGAGCTGCGGGATCTCTGTCTGGTTGTTCAGGGTGATGGTGGGAACGGTCATGCTCCCCACAACACCAGCAGGTCGACCGGTATTCACCACCCGCCCGGTCGGGTCGGTGCGGGCCTTCTCACAGCCGGCGCAGGTGTGCGTGCAAGCTCACGCGGGAAGCGCCGTCCGGTCGGTGGGCCGGGGGACCGGGAGGGTCGGGTCGAGCGCCAGGTCGGCGAGCGCGTCCGCGTGCACGAGGGCGGTGTCGAGCACCGGCAGGGGCGCGACCGCGGGCGGGACGAGCAGGCCGATCTCCGTGCACGCGAGGGCCACGACGTCGGCCCCTCGTGACTCCAGGTCGCGCATGATGTCGACATATCGATCGCGCGAGGCGTCGCTGAACACGCCCTGGGTGATCTCCTCGAACACCACCCGGTCCACCTCGAGGCGATCCTCGAGGTCCGGGGTCACGACCTCGAGGCCGTACGCCGCCAGCCGGATGGCATAGAAGTCCAGCTCCATCACGGGGCGGGTGCCGAGCAGGCCGACGCTGCGGTGGCCCGCGCGCAGCGCCGCCTCGGCGACGGCGTCCGCGATGTGCAGGACCGGGGCGTCGACCGCGGCGACGAGGTCGTCGAAGTTGCGGTGCATCAGGTTGGTGCAGATCGCCAGCACCTCCGCGCCGCCGGCCTCACAGGCCCGTCCGGCCTCGGCGAGCATCCGCCCGGAGCGCGCGTAGTCGTCGGCCACCTGGCAGGCCCGCACCTCGGAGAAGTCCAGCGACTGCAGGCTGATCCGGGCCGAGGCGTGCGCTCCGCGTGCGGCGGCGACCCGCTCGTTGAGGTGGCGGTAGTAGGTCGCGGTGGAGTGCCACGACATGCCGCCGATCAGGCCCAGGGGACGCAGGCGCTCGCTCATGCCCTCATCGTCGGTCGCGGCCGCCCGATAAGGAATCCCCGACCTCGTTGCCGGACCCATAAGCCATGCTTGGGTCATGGACCCGCGCCGCCTGCTCGTCTTCCGCGAGGTCGCCCGTGCCGGCTCGTTGACCGCGGCAGCACGCGCGCTGGGCTGGACCCAGCCGGCGGTGAGCCAGCACCTCGCCGCGCTCGAGCGCTCCGTCGGACTTCCGCTGGTGCTGCGCGGCCCGACCGGGACGTCGCTGACCGAGGCGGGGGAGGTGCTGCTCCGGCGTGCCGACGCGGTGGCCGCCGAGCTGCACGCCGCGGAGGAGGAGCTGGCGTCCCTCGCGCAGCTGCGGGCGGGGCGGGTGCGGCTGCACTGCTTCCCGTCGGCTGCGGCCACCCTCGTGCCCGAGGCGGTGCGCGCCCTCGCGACCTCGCACCCCGGGATCAGTGTCGGGCTGGTCGAGGCCGAGCCGCCGGAGGCGCTGGCCGCGGTGGGGGCCGGCGACGCCGACCTCGCCCTGGTCTTCGGGTACGACGCCGAGCCGGTCGGGCTCGGCCCGCTGGTCTGGCGGCCGCTGCTCACCGAGCCGGTGCACCTGGTGCTCCCGCCCGAGGGCGCCGCGTCGTCCCTGGACGCGCTCGTCGACGCGGACTGGATCGGCGGGTGCGAGCGCTGTCGTGTCCACCTCGTCGACTGCTGCCGGGCGGCCGGGTTCGAGCCGGCGCTGCGCCACGAGACCGACGACTACGTGGTCGTGCAGAACCTCGTGGCCCGCGGGCTCGGGGTCACCGCCCTCCCGGAGTCGGCACTGACGGCGTACCGGCATCCCGAGGTGCGCGTGCTGGAGGAGCCGGCGCTCGGGCACCGCGTCGTCGGCGTCGCGCACCGTCCCGGCGCGGACCAGGTGCCGGCCACTGCGGGTCTCCTGCGCGAGCTGGTCGCTGTCGGCAGCGGCGGGTGACCCCCGGCCGGGAGGGTCCGCCGGCCCGGCTCGTCCTCACGCGGGACGTCGCATCCGGGCCAGCCTGGTCCGCAGCGCGTCGACGCGCTCGCGGTTGGTCTGCAGGTCGACGTAGCGCTCCCCGAGCGCCCAGAGCAGCGCGTCGTCGAGCCGGCGGACGGCGCCCGGCGGGTAGCGGTAGTCCATGCGCTCCATCAGCGTCGCGGTGTCCACCGGTCGCACGATCTCGCCGAGGTCCTTCAGCGAGGTGATGCCGAGCTCCAGGACGGTGCGTGCGATCCACGCGTAGTGCTCGGTGCGCGACCACCCGGCGTCGGGGTACTGGCCGGCCAGGAACGCGGCGAGGTCGCGCGGGCTGAGCCGTGGGTCGTCGTCCTCCGGCTCCGCGGGCTGGTCGCCGGTCCCCTCGCGCAGCCGGTCGCGGATCGCCGTGAACTCCCGGTCGGCGAGCTCGAGCAGCCCGGCCGCGAGGGTGAACCTGCGGTCGAACTCCGAGACGTGCTCCTCGGGGATCGAGCCCTTGTAGCGGATGTCGTGCTCGAACTCCGCCCACGCGTGCTGCAGCACGGTCCGGATCTGGACCTGCGCCTGGCGTCCGCGCAGGGCCCGGTGCTCGGGTCGCCCCTCCTGCTCGGGGTGCAGCCCGACGAGCAGGTGACGGCTCGCGTAGCCGAACCGTCCCTCGCTCGCCGTCTCCTCGCCCAGGTCCCGGTCGTCGTGCACCGCGACCTGGTCGTCGAGCAGGTCCACCACCGCCTGCACGTCGCTGTGCACGTAGGTGATCACCCGCAGCCCGACCTGGTCGGTGATGTCGCGCTGCGGGTCGGGGTAGACCGGCCGGCCGTCGACGGTCCGCGCCACCTTCGCGGCGTACGACGCCACGGACTTCGCCCGCCCGGTCACCGTCAGGTAGTTGATGCCGGCCTCGTCGAGGATCGAGGTGACCAGCTCGACGTACCGCTCGGTGGCCTCGGTGACGGCGGCGTGGTCCTCGGCGTACCGCCGCACCGCGGCGGCCGGGTCGGCGGTGCGCCGGCGCCGTGGCTCGCGCGGGGTCGGGACGAGGTCGTCGGGCAGCGTGGGGGTGACGATGTAGCCGGTCTCGAAGTCGCCGTACGTCGTGGTCCGCTCGGGCCGGCGGTCCGCGAACATCGCGACGTAGGCGCACACCACGGCGTCGACCTGGTCCTCGACGACCCTCAGCTCGCTCTTGCGGCCCGCGCGCTCGGCCGCCCGTCGCAGGCCCCCCCAGGCGGTGGCGCCCGGGGCGTCTCCGGTCAGGCGCAGTGGCGGATCCGCCTCGGCGAGCCCCTCGAGGAGGCCGATCAGCACCAGCAGCTCCCCGCGCAGCTGCTCGATGTCGCGCCCGGACCGCTGCTTGTACTTCAGCGTCCTGCCCAGCCGGAAGAGGACCACGGTCGCGGGGTGCGGGTAGACCTCGATCGCGCGCCGCCGTCGGCCCGAGCGGGGGTTCATGTCGAGACCGAGGCGCGCGGCGATCCGCGCCCCGCGCGGCTGCCCGCGGAACTCGGGCTTGCCGGTGTTGGAGGGGTGCGCCCCGGCGTCGAAGGTCGCGAAGTCGCGGTTGAGCAGCGCCTCCGCCGGCCGGTTGCCCGTGGGGTTGACCACGACCATCGGCGCGTCGACGGCGACCAGGCACTCGTCCCCGGCGTACGGCGTCAGGGCCGCCACGATCTCGTCGTCGCTGCGCACGGCGCTGACGTGGACCAGGCGACCGTGGCGGTCGAGGACCGCCAGACCGGTCGGGTTCCGGTCGCCCCACGCCAGGTCGACGCCGATGAAGTTCATGACCGCAGCCTGCCGCACCGGTGGGCGGTGCGGGGCCGGCGTGCCGGGACCGACGCCACGGTGGCTGGGAGGTCCTTGACACAATGGCCGCGTGCACTACACCGAGTACGACACCCGACTGGCGGCCTACGCCGTCGTCACCGACGACGAGGGTCGGGTGCTGCTCGCGCTGTGGAACGAGGGCTCGCGGCGGCAGTGGACGCTGCCCGGCGGTGGCTTGGAGCTGCACGAGCGCGCCGAGGAGGGCGCGGTCCGCGAGGTGCTGGAGGAGTCCGGCTACCACGTCGAGCTCGACGAGCTGCTCGGCGTCGACTCCTACGTCTTCCCCGCCGAGCGCCGCAGCGCCTCGACCGACCGGCCGATGAAGGCGTTCCGGGTGCTCTACCGCGCCCACGTCGTCGGCGGCGAGCTGACCCACGAGCTCGACGGCAGCACCGACGAGGCCGCCTGGTTCCACCTCTCCGAGATCGCCGGGCTCGACCGGGTCTCGGTCGTAGACGTCGGCCTGCGGATGGCGGGCCTGATCCTGCGCTGAGTGGCCCCTCGCTCGTCGAGGTGTGAGCGGTCGTCGGTGGTCGAGGTGCGAGCGGCCCCATCGCTGGTCGAGGTGCGAGCGGAGCGAGCCTCGAGACCCCGTGAGGTGGACGCCGACCTTGCGGGGTCCCGAGGCTCGTCGCTGGCGCTCCTCGCGCCTCGACCACTGGGTGCTGGCGCTGTTCGACATGTGGCCGATGGTCGAGGTGCGAGCGGAGCGAGCCTCGAGACCTATTCGCCTGCGCCGCGGTCGAGCCGCTCCTCCGCGCGCCGCCGTGCTCGCGGCCTCTTGGACAGCACTGGCAGGAGATCGAGCTCGCCTCTGATCAAGGCCTCGCGCTTCGCGCGGCTCCAGTTCTGGAGCTTCTTCTCGTAGTGGAAGGCGTCGTCGACACGGTCGAACTGGGCGCTCCACGCCACCACGACCGGGCGTCGCGCCGGCCGACGGGTGTAGGCCGCCCCCAATCCCTCGTTGTGCTCCCAGAGTCGTCGGTCGAGGTCGCGGGTGCTGCCGACGTAGTAGGAGCCGTCGGCGCAACGGAGGATGTAGGTCCAGGCCATGGGAACGTCCTGCCCCGCCTGCGTGTTTCGAAGCGGCCGGTCGTATTGCCTGTGGAGAACCGGGTCTCGAGGCTCGTCGCTGGCGCTCCTCGCACCTCGACCAGCGGGGGGTCGCTGGCGCTCCTCGCACCTCGACCAGCGGGGGGTCGCTGGCGCTCCTCGCACCTCGACCAGCGGGGGTCGCTGGCGCTCGGCGACATGTGCTCGGTGGTCGAGGTGCGAGCGGAGCAAGTCGCGAGACCCGGTGAGGTGGACGCCGACCATGCGGGGTCTCGAGGCTCGTCGCTGGCGCTCCTCGCACCTCGACCAGCGGTGGGTGCGGCGCTCCTCGGCTGTCGGCGGACGTCAGGAGGTGGGGACCCAGAAACGGCGCTTCGCGGAGACCGCCTCGGTCGCCTCGGCGACGGGCATCTCGGCGTCGAGCACGCCGCCGCAGCGCTCGATGGTGGCCGCGGAGGCGGTGTTGTCGAGGTCGCAGGTGACCAGGGCGCGCTCGATGCCGAGGTCGGCGCACAGAGCGAGGCAGCCGCGCAGGATCGCCGTGGCGTGGCCCCGGCGCCGGTACGCCGGCCGCACGCCGTACCCGATGTGCCCGCCCCAGACCGCGAGGAACTCGTTGAGCTCGTGGCGGACCGATGCCCGACCGACGATCACCCCGTCGACCTCGGCGACCAGGAACGAGGCCGGGACGAAGCCGGGGTCGAGGCGACGGCCGTGCCGCTGGTCCTCCAGGCGGGCGACGTACTCCGCCCAGGTCTCCGGGGCAGCCCCCTCCTCGCGGCGCTGGGCCAGCAGGAAGCCGAACCCGTCGGCGGCCAGCTCCTCGTGGGCGGCCCGGGCCTGCGCCTGGTCCTCGACGGTCAGCGGCCGCAGCGAGAGCTCTCCCATGTCCGCACCCGATCACGGGAATGAACCGGTGCGCCAATGCATTGAGACCAGTGAAGAAAGTTGAGTCACTCCCACTCAAGTAACTTGCCTGGAGATCGGGAGCGACGCACACTGGCTCCGAATCCCCGGATCTTCCCCAGCACCAACTCATCGTGGAGGTAGCAACCATGGCCCGTGCCGTCGGCATCGACCTGGGTACGACCAACTCCGTCGTGTCCGTCCTCGAGGGTGGCGAGCCCACCGTCATCGCGAACGCCGAGGGCGCACGGACGACCCCGTCCGTCGTCGCCTTCGCCAAGAACGGCGAGGTCCTCGTCGGTGAGGTCGCCAAGCGGCAGGCCGTCACCAACGTCGACCGGACCATCAAGTCCGTCAAGCGCCACATGGGCACCGACTGGAAGCAGTCGATCGACGACAAGGACTTCACGCCGCAGCAGATCTCGGCGTTCATCCTGCAGAAGCTCAAGCGCGACGCCGAGTCCTACCTCGGCGAGACCGTCACCGACGCGGTCATCACCGTCCCGGCGTACTTCTCCGACGCCCAGCGCCAGGCCACCAAGGAGGCCGGCGAGATCGCGGGCCTCAACGTCTCGCGCATCGTCAACGAGCCCACCGCCGCGGCCCTGGCCTACGGCCTGGACAAGGGCGAGGACCAGACGATCCTGGTCTTCGACCTCGGTGGCGGCACGTTCGACGTGTCCCTGCTCGAGGTCGGCGAGGGCGTCGTCGAGGTCAAGGCGACCTCCGGTGACAACCACCTCGGTGGCGACGACTGGGACGCCCGGATCGTCGAGTGGATGGTCAAGAAGTTCAAGGACAACAACGGCGTCGACCTCGCCGCCGACAAGATCGCCAAGCAGCGCCTCCAGGAGGCTGCGGAGAAGGCCAAGATCGAGCTGTCCTCCTCCAGCGAGACCACGATCCACCTGCCCTACATCACCCACGGCGAGTCCGGCCCGCTGCACTTCGAGGAGCGGCTGACCCGCGGCGAGTTCCAGCGGATGACTCAGGACCTCCTCGAGCGCACCAAGGCCCCGTTCCAGGCCGTGCTCAAGGACGCCGGCGTCTCGATCTCCTCGATCGACCACGTCGTGCTCGTCGGTGGCTCCACCCGCATGCCCGCCGTCACCGAGCTCGTCAAGGAGCTGCTCGGCGGCAAGGAGCCCAACAAGGGCGTCAACCCCGACGAAGTCGTCGCCGACGGCGCGGCCCTGCAGGCCGGTGTCCTCAAGGGCGAGGTCAAGGACGTGCTGCTCCTCGACGTCACCCCGCTGAGCCTGGGCATCGAGACCAAGGGCGGCGTCATGACCACCCTGATCGAGCGCAACACCACCATCCCGACCAAGCGCTCGGAGATCTTCACCACCGCCGACGACAACCAGCCGTCGGTGGAGATCAAGGTCGCCCAGGGCGAGCGCCAGATGTGGAGCCAGAACCAGCCGCTGGGCAACTTCGAGCTCACCGGTCTGCCGCCGGCCCCGCGCGGCGTGCCGAAGATCGAGGTCACCTTCGACATCGACGCCAACGGCATCGTCCACGTCATCGCCAAGGACCAGGCCTCCGGCAAGGAGCAGTCGATGACCATCTCCGGCGGCTCCGCGCTGTCGAAGGAGGACATCGACCGGATGGTCAAGGAGGCCGAGCAGTACGCCGAGGAGGACGCCAAGCGTCGCGAGGCCGTCGAGACCCGCAACCAGGCCGAGCAGCTGGTCTACACGACCGAGAAGTTCCTCGCCGACAACGACGAGAAGCTCCCCGAGGACGTCAAGACCGAGGTGCAGGGCGACGTCGACGCGCTGAAGTCGGTCCTGGAGAACGCCGAGGCCCCGGCCGAGGAGATCCAGGCCGCCGTCACCAAGCTCGGCGAGTCCAGCCAGAAGATGGGTGCCGCGATGTACGCCGCTGCCGAGGCCGACGCCTCCGCCGCCGGCGGCACCACCGGCGCCACCGGTGAGGGCGACGACGACATCGTCGACGCCGAGGTCGTCGACGAGACCGACGCCGACGGCAGCGCCGACGGTCAGGACGAGAGCAAGTGACCCAGCCCGACCACGAGGGCACCGCCGACCGGGGGCCGCAGGACGCGGCCCCCGGCCCGGGGTCCTTCGGTGAGGAGGCAGCAACGATGACCGAGAACACCGAGGTCGAGGCGGGCGCCGAGGGCGGCGACCCCGCCGCCGAGCCCACCCCGGCCGAGCAGCAGGACGCGGACACCCCCGCCGGTGACGCGGCGGCTCCCGCCACCGGCGACGCGGCCGACGACGGCGGGGCGCTCGACGTGGACCCGCTGCACGCGGCCCACGACGAGGTGGCGACGCTCAAGACCGAGCTCGCCGAGCGGACGCTGGACCTCCAGCGCCTGCAGGCGGAGTTCGTCAACTACAAGCGCCGCGTGGACCGAGATCGTGACCTGATCAAGGAGAACGCGACGTACGCCGCGCTCGCCCCCATCGTCGAGGTGCTCGACACCATCGACCGGGCCCGCGAGCACGAGGAGGTGACGGGCGGCTTCAAGTCGGTCGTAGACCAGCTCGAGCGCACGGTGGCCTCGGCGGGCCTGACCCGCTTCGGCGCGCCGGGCGACGCGTTCGACCCCACCCTCCACGAGGCGCTCTCCCACATCGGGGAGGATCCCGATGTGGAGGTCACGACCTGCAAGGTGATCGCCAAGGCGGGCTACCGCATCGGCGAGCGGGTCGTGCGCGCCGCGCAGGTGCTGGTGGTGGACCCGGCCGGGTCCTGACCGGCGCACGCCGGGAAGACGTACTGAAGAACTGGGACGAAGGGAGGTTCCCCCGTGGCGGGCAACGACAACGACGGCATGCGTCCGGACTGGGCGCAGAAGGACTTCTACGCCGTGCTCGGCGTGAAGAAGGACGCGAGCGCCGACGACATCAAGAAGGCCTACCGGCGGCTCGCCCGGGAGAACCACCCCGACTCCAACCCCGGCGACACCGCCAAGCACGACCGCTTCAAGCAGGTCGCCGAGGCCTATGACGTCGTCGGTGACCCCGACAAGCGCAAGAAGTACGACGAGCTGCGCCGCATGGTCGCCTCCGGTGGTTTCGGTGGCGGCTTCGGCGGGGGCGGCGGCTTCGGTGGCGGCGGCCAGGGCATCAACCTCGAGGACCTGCTGCGCGACCGCGCCGGCGGGGGCGGCGGCGGGTTCGGCGACATGTTCGGCGACCTGTTCGGCGGTGGCTTCGGCGGCGGCCGCCGAGGCGCCGGGCGTCCGCGCCCGGCCAAGGGCCAGGACGTCGAGAGCACCGCCACGATCTCCTTCACCGACGCCATCGACGGCGTCACCATCTCCCTGCGGCTGACCTCGGACTCCGCCTGCTCGACCTGCTCGGGCACGGGCGGCAAGCCCGGCACCAAGCCGCACGTCTGCGCCCAGTGCGAGGGCAGCGGCTTCGTCACCGGCTCGATGGGCGGTGGTTTCTCCCTCAACGAGACCTGCCCCGCCTGCGGTGGCCGCCAGCTGCTGTACGACGAGCCCTGCCCCACCTGCCACGGCTCCGGCCGCGGCGCCTCCTCGCGGACCATCCAGGCCCGCATCCCCGCCGGCGTGAAGGACGGCCAGCGGATCCGGCTGCGCGGCAAGGGCGGCGCCGGCGCCAACGGCGGGCCCGCCGGTGACCTCTACGTCACCGTGAAGGTGTCCGGGCACCGCGTCTTCGGACGCTCCGGCGACAACCTCACCCTCGACGTCCCGGTCTCCTTCGACGAGCTCGCGCTCGGCGCCGAGGTGAAGATCCCGACGCTGGGCGGCTCGCCGGTCACCCTGCGCATCCCCGCCGGCACCCCCAACGGCCGCACCTTCCGGGTGCGCGGCAAGGGCGCCACGAAGGCCGACGGATCGAAGGGCGACCTGCTGGCCACTGTCGAGGTGCAGGTGCCCGCGGTGCTCGACGTCGACGCCCGGGCGGCCGTCGAGGCCTACCGCATCGCGACGGCCGACAAGCCGTTGCGCTCCAACCTCTTCGACCAGGCCCAGTCGTGAGCGGGAGGTGCCGGACATGACCCGGGGACGCGGACCGTACGGCGCCGACCCGGACGCTGCCGTCTTCGTCATCTCCGTCGCCGCCGAGCTCTCCGGGCTGCACCCGCAGACCCTGCGCACCTACGAGCGGCTCGGCCTGATCACCCCCGGCCGCACCGGCGGTGGCGGGCGGCGCTACTCCCAGCGCGACATCGAGCTGCTGCGGGTCATCTCCGAGCTCACCTCGGCCGGCATCGGCATCGAGGGGGTACGCCGGATCCTCGACCTCGAGAACCGTGTCACCGCCCTCGCCCAGCGCAACGAGGAGCTGCAGGCCGAGCTGGAGGCGACGCGGGACGCGCTGCGCCAGGCGCTGGCCCAGCGGCGTACCGACCCCCGCGGCGCGGCGGCCCCCAACCGCCTCCCTGTCCTCCGCGGGCCCGACCCGGGCTCCTCCCTGGTGGTCTGGCGCCGTCAGCGCTGAGGGCCGGCGGGCTCAGGCGGTCAGCCAGCGCACCTGGTACGCCGCCAGCGGCACGTCGCCATCGGCTGGGAGGTCCGCCTCGGGGGCCAGCCGGTCGTGGGCGGCTGCGGGCAGCCCTGCTCGTTCCAACAGCCAGCGGGGGACCGAGCGCGGCGAGGGCGTCATGTTGTGCAACCCCAGGAAAGGGCCGTGCGGGTGGCGCCGCAGCACCGCGAGCACGCCGTCCGGCGCGTCGGCGAGGACCTGCGCCGGGGTCGCCGCCTGCAGGTGCGGCGTGGCCGCGCGGACCGCGACGAGGTGCTCGAGCCGGGGCAGCAGCCCGTGCGGGTCGGGCGGCCGGTGCTCGCCCTCGACCCACGGCATCCGCGGCCGGTGGACCCAGCGGTTGTCGTCGGCGTGCTCGGGCTCGGCGTCCCAGGTCGGGTCGTTGAGCAGGCCGACCTCGTCGCCCATCCAGATCACAGGGACTCCGCCGAAGCCCATGATCGCGCTGTGCAGCAGCAGGATCCGGTCCAGCGCGAGCGGGTCGCCGGCCTCGAGCCCGGCCAAGGAGGCCAGCGATCCCGAGGTCCGCTTGTCGCCGGTGGCGGGGTTGAACTGGAAGACCAGGCCGCGGGCCCACGACCCGGGGAAGGAGCCGTCGTACCAGTCGGCCAGGAATCGGCGGTGCGCGGCACCGTCGAGCCCGGCCGCCTGGGCGTCCTCGTCGGAGATGGCCCAGCCGATGTCGTCGTGGCAGCGGGCGTAGCAGATCCAGCTGGTCGAGGACGGGGGCGTCGGCAGCGCCGCGAGCGCCTGGGAGGACAGGCGGGTGTCGCCGCTGGCGAGCATCGACCACAGGTGCACCATCAGGGCGTTGTGGTAGGCGAGGTCGCTCACCTTGCCGTGCCGCTCGCCCTCGCCGAGGTAGGCCAGCAGGTCGCGCGGGCCGACGATCGCCTCGGCCAGGAAGATCACCGCCGGGCAGGCGATCCGCGCCACCGCGCGTAGCGCCTGGGTCAGTGCGTGGACCTCCGGCTGGTTCTGGCAGTCGGTGCCCATCCGCTTCCACATGAAGGCGATGGCATCGAGGCGGAACACCTCGCAGCCGGAGTTCGCGAGGTCGCAGATGATGTCGGCGAACTCCTCCAGCACCGAGGGGTTGGCCCAGTTCAGGTCCCACTGCCAGGCGTTGAACGTCGTCCAGACCCAGCCCTGGAGGTCGTCGTCCCACGTGAAGTTGCCCGGGGCGAAGTCGGGGAAGACCTCCGGCAGCGTCTCCTCCCATCGGTCGGGCTCGCTGCGGTCGGGGTGGACCAGGAAGAAGTCCCGGTGGACGGGGTCGCCACCACGTGCCCGCTCGGCCCATTCGTGCTCGCGCGCGACGTGGTTGAGGACCAGGTCCAGGCACAGGCTCATCCCCTGCTCGCGCATCCGCGCGGTGAGGGCCCGCAGGTCGTCCATCGTGCCGAGGTCCGCGCGGACCGAGCGGTAGTCCTGCACGGCGTAGCCGCCGTCGTGGGGCGCCGGTCGCGGCTGCAGCAGCGGCAGCAGGTGGAGGTAGGTGACACCGAGGTCGCGCAGGTGGTCCAGCCGGTCACCGACGCCGGTGAGGGTGCCCGCGTAGCGGTCGACGTACGTCGCGTAGCCCAGCGTGTCGGGTGCCTGGAACCAGTCCGGCTCCAGGACCCGACGCTCGTCGAGGTCGTGCAGGTCGGCGGGGCGCTCGGCGAACCGGCGCGCGGCCACCAGGAGCAGTCGTCCCACGACGCGGTCGGCGTCGGCGTACACGTCCTCGACGGCGGTGCGCAGGTCCGGCAGCCAGCGCTCGACCCGCCGCTCGAAGGTGCGCACGAGGTGGTCGGGCAGGTCCGCGAGTGCGGCGAGGACCGCCGCTCGCAGGGGCTCCGGCAGGACGCTGCTGCTGTGACGGCTCACACGCAGACGCTATCGCCGCTGCGCGGCGGGCGGGGCCGCCCGGTCCCGTCCGGCGCCGCACCTGTGTGAGACGCCGTGTCGCACACAACGCCGCGGGCCCCTGTCGCGAGCGCGCGGGGACGGATAACCTTCGCGCACGGTCGACGACGGCGTCGGGCGGGACGGCAGGGGAAGTGCTGTGGACTGGTTGCTCGAGTGGGTCCGGGACTGGGCCTCCCACGTGCACTGGGTCCACTTCCTGACGATCCCGGTCTTCACCGGCGTCGTGGGCTGGCTGATCAACTGGTCCGGGCTCTGGATGCTCTTCAGCCCGGTGCGGTTCCGCGGCGTCACGATCCCCGGGATGCGCGAGCTCGCGAGCGTGCTGCCGCGCAAGGTCCAGGAGGTGCCCGGCGTCCTGCAGGGCGGCATCGGCTGGCAGGGGATCGTGCCGGCCCGGGCGGCCAAGATGGGCTCGATCGCCGTCGACAAGGCGATCGCCAAGCTGGGCACGCCGGCGGAGTTCTACCAGCAGCTCGAGCCCGAGAAGATCGCCGAGCACATCGTCACGGTGTTCCGCCCCGAGCTGCCGCAGCTCGTCGACGAGGTCATGCGCCGCGAGCACCCGCGACTGTGGCGCGACCTGCCCCGGCCGGTCCGGCAGGCGGTCATCGACCGGGTGCAGGCCCAGCTCCCGAGCGTGGTCGGCAACGTGACGCACGAGATCGGCGTCCACATCGACCAGATCCTCGACCCCAAGATCATGGTCATCGACCACTTCCGGGAGAACCCCTCGCTGGTGGTGCGGATCTTCCGCGACTTCGGCCAGCGCGAGCTCAACCTGATGGTGACCTTCGGCTTCGTCTTCGGCTTCCTGCTCGGCATCCCGGTCGCCTTCATCGACAGCATCTTCGGGCTCTGGTGGGCGCTGCCGGTGATGGGCGTGATCGTCGGGTGGATCACCAACGCCCTGGGCATGTGGCTGATCTTCGAGCCGCCGGAGCCGAAGCGCATCCTGGGCATCCCGGTGCACGGCCTCTTCCTACGCCGCCAGGAGCAGGCCGCGGAGGTCTACGCCCGGATCATCGCCGAGGACGTGATCACCCTCGAGCGGATCGGCGACTTCATCCTCGAGGGCCCCAGCGGCGACCGGACGCGGCAGATGCTGGCCACGGCGCTGCGCCCGGCCATCGAGAAGGCCGCCGGCCCCGCCCGTGCTGCCGTGCGCGTCGCGATGGGTCCGGCGCGCTTCGACACGATCCGCGACAGCGTCGCGGAGGAGGCGGTCAGCCGCACGCTCACCCCGTTCAAGGACCCCGAGTTCAGCAGGCAGCAGTCGGAGAAGATCAGGGTGCTCATCGCGCGGCGGACCAAGGAGCTGCCGCCCCGCGACTTCGTGGAGATGATGCGCTCGGCGATCAAGGAGGACGAGTGGATGCTCTACGCCCACGGCGCGATCATGGGTCTGGCCGGTGGCTTCCTGCACCTGTGGATCTTCGGGGTGTCGGGCGGATGAGCAACGGCACCGAGCGTCGTCCCGAGTCCAGCGCGCGTGAGGAGCCCTCGCGCGCGCTGTCGGAGCAGGTCGCCCCCGTCGTCGAGGCGCTGCCCGGGCTGGCGAGGGTCGCGGCGTCTGCGGCCTGGCACACCGGCGAGTGGGGCGTGCGCAGCTACGTCCGCTCCGCCAAGCGGCTCGCCCGGGCGGCCACCGACCGCGACGAGGCGGCGCACCTGGCCCAGGAGGCCACCGAGGCGGCCCAGGTCGTCTCCGACCTCGCCCGTGCGGTG
>Ga0208833_1000303_pt1 | contig 13839 bp, 13 predicted proteins | sample DeeseametaMP1788_FD_184181 | JGI IMG/M metagenome (GOLD analysis project Ga0208833, IMG submission 184181) | Marine microbial communities from the Deep Pacific Ocean - MP1788 (SPAdes) | ecosystem: Environmental > Aquatic > Marine > Oceanic | place: North Pacific Ocean | collected 2011-05-03 | reverse complement strand
TCAGTTACTTATATACCGGCTGTCATAATTCTTGGTGAATATTACCGGACTTTAACAATAGTGTCATATTGCTTACTTATAATTTGCGCATGATTATAGAAATGGTTTGCCATGAGTACCTCAATAAAAGACACCACGCGTAAGCTGTTAGACCAGCAGACGCAAAGTGGTAAGCATAAAAGGCGCAAGATAAATGACCTATTAGCTCGCTACGGTATAGCGGTAGGCGGTATGTCAGTTATTGTTGCGGTTGTTCTTATCTGTTTTTACCTATTATGGGTTGTTTTACCAATTTTTAAGCCAGCTTCGGTGGAACTCGAAAAGGATTATTCGTGGTCTCAGCAACAGTTAATGCATTTAGAGGTGGAGGAGTACGGTGAAATTGCCTTTGGTTTGGGCGCTAACGGCTCAATGCAATTTACCGATGTTGAAACAAATCAACCGATTGCTGACTTTGAGCTGCCCCAACAGCAAAATATTACAGCGTTTGCGCAGTTGGATCTAAAAGGCATGATGGCCATTTCTTATGCAGATGGTAGTGTGCAGTTACTGCAGCAAGACTACGCTATCAGCTATCCAGACAACCAACGACAATTAACCCCAAGCATCCAGTATCCTTTTGGTGAAGACGCGGTGTCTTTCGCAGATACTGAAGTGACGCTGCTGAACGGCAAAATGTGGGAAGACGGGTTATTACTGGCTGGCGTGACCAATGATAACCAGGTTATTACTAAGGAATATTATGTTGAGCAGTCTTTTCTGGGGGAAGGGTTAGAGCTGGATGAGGCAAATTCAGCCACTATCCAGTTAAACTTTAAGCCTGAGTATCTGCTAGCGACGCAAGGGCCGGACTGGTTATATGCCATAGGCAAGCAGGGCCAGATGAGTGCGTACCGCTTTAAGTCGGGTGAGTGGAAGCTACAAGAAACTAAGCAGCTGACTCAAAACGGCGTGGAAGTCACTCAGGCAAACTTTTTGTTGGGCCAAGTTTCTTTAATGATAGGCGATTCCAATGGTGTGGTCAGCCAATGGTTCCAGGTTACTGATGAGGATAACGTTTCTACCTTAACCAATATCAGAGACTTCAAATTATCGGACAACCCTATTGCTCTATTTATACCTGAAGTAAGACGAAAAGGTTTTATTGCAGCTGATAACGCTGGTGAAGTTGGTATTTTCTATACCACTTCTGAGCGTCTTTTGGAGCAGTTTAGTTTTGGGCAGCCGATTCAGGCACTATCAATCAACTCTCGCAGCAATAAGTTGTTAGTAGTTGGTAAAGATGGTCTAGCGAATACTTTCTTTATTGAAAATGAGCACCCTGAAATTTCATGGTCTTCGTTGTGGAACCAAGTCTTCTACGAAGGTTACAAAGAGCCGACCTTCACTTGGCAGTCGTCAGCCTCGACGAATGATTATGAATCTAAATTCTCGTTAATGCCATTAAGCTTCGGTACTTTAAAAGCAGCGTTTTACGCCATGCTATTCGCGGTTCCGTTAGCGATATTTGGAGCTATTTTTACGGCGTATTTTATGGCGCCAAAAATGCGCTCAATGGTCAAGCCAACCGTTGAAATTATGGAAGCTTTACCAACGGTTATTTTGGGTTTCTTGGCCGGTTTGTGGTTAGCTCCGATTATTGAGGAAACCTTAGTTGGTTTCTTGTTAACCATTATCTTGTTACCAATATTCACCATACTTTTTGGCTTAGCTTGGAATAAAGCGCCAGGCAGCATTCGCCACAGGATCCCTGATGGATGGCAGGCAGCGTTATTGCTCCCTGTGATTGTGCTTGGAACAGTGTTTTCTTTTTGGATTGGTGAGCCTGTCGAAGCCTGGTTGTTTGATGGTGATATGCCTCGTTGGTTAGATGCTAATGGCTTTAACTATGACCAGCGTAATTCGTTAGTGGTTGGTTTAGCGATGGGCTTCGCGGTGATTCCAACTATCTTCTCTATTACTGAAGACGCAATCTTCAGTGTACCTAAACATTTAACCAACGGCTCTTTGGCATTGGGGGCAAGTCAGTGGCAGACATTGACTCGAGTGGTGCTTCCAACAGCAAGCCCAGGTATTTTTTCTGCGTTAATGATTGGCCTAGGCCGTGCGGTAGGTGAAACCATGATTGTTCTGATGGCAACAGGTAATACACCAGTAATGGATATGAATATCTTCGAAGGTATGCGCACCTTGTCTGCAAATATTGCGGTTGAGATGCCTGAGTCTGAGGTGGGCAGTTCTCACTATCGAGTCTTGTTCCTGGCTGCATTTGTACTGTTCTTATTCACCTTTGCATTTAACACCATTGCGGAAGTGGTTCGTCAACGTTTGCGTAATAAATACGGTTCACTGTAGGAGGAATGAACGATGAGTAAAAAATTCTTTAACAGTGGACAACATTGGGTTTGGTTAAACGCCGGGGCGATCAGTATTTCTATCATTATGGTCGTCGGTCTATTACTACTTATTGCTGTGCGCGGATTGAGCCACTTCTGGCCAGCAGAAGTAAAAACCTTTGAAGTGGTTCAAGAAAAAGAAACCGTTCAAGTTATGGGTGAAATCCACAACATTGAAGATGATATTCAAGATGGTTTAGAGCGTAAACAATACCTGTTGAAGATGGGTAATCGTGATGTTTATGGCTTAGACTTTAAATGGTTGGACGTTAAGAGTATTACCGACACCACAGTTAATGAAGACGCTATTGTTGTTGAGCGTCGTGAGTGGGGTAATCTGTATGGCTTTCTGACATCAGTGACCAAAGACGGCACTGTTTATAAGGAAGACCCAGAAGCGCTACAGGATATTATTGAGCGGGCCTTGGAGATTCACGGAGAAATTCGTGATATTGAGACAGGCGATATCGGCGCTATTAATTATGCGATGGAACAGCTTCGTTTAGATCAGCGTCTGTTAGAGCTCGACGATGAGCTAACGGAAGAAGCTCAAGCAGAACTTGATAAGCAAAGAGCTGAGTTGCAAGAAGAGTTCTTGAGTTATCAAGAGCAACTGCAAGAGCTGTATGCTGACATCAAGCGAGATACAGCTCAGTTTACTCTAATCGGTGGTGAGACAATCACTTTAACCGCAGGCAATATTGTTCGAGCATTCCAGCCAAATCAGATGGGTTTCTGGGCAAAGCTTGGCCATTACTTCTCGAAAATTGGTGAGTTTATTTTTGATGAGCCAAGAGAAGCGAATACCGAGGGTGGTGTGTTCCCTGCAATCTTTGGCACGGTATTGATGGTATTGCTGATGTCGATTGTAGTAACTCCTCTTGGCGTTGTCGCAGCCGTTTACATGCGTGAATACGCTAAGCAAGGACCGCTAACTCGTACCATTCGCATTGCGGTCAATAACTTAGCGGGCGTTCCATCCATTGTTTACGGTGTGTTCGGTTTAGGATTTTTCGTGTACTTCTTGGGCGGTTCAATTGATGAACTGTTCTACCCAGAGGTCAGCCCATCTCCGATGTTTGGTACGCCTGGTTTGATTTGGGCATCGTTGACTTTAGCGTTGCTGACATTACCCGTTGTGATTGTCTCTACTGAAGAAGGCTTGGCGCGTATTCCGAAATCAATCCGTGAAGGTAGCTTGGCGCTAGGTGCAACGAAGTTTGAAACTTTGCGTAAAACGGTATTGCCGATGGCAAGTCCTGCGATGATGACTGGTTTGATTTTAGCGGTAGCTCGCGCTGCTGGTGAGGTGGCTCCGTTAATGTTAGTTGGTGTTGTGAAGCTGGCGCCAACTTTACCGCTAGACGCTAATGCGCCGTTCCTACATTTAGAGCGTAAATTTATGCACCTTGGTTTCCATATTTATGACGTTGGATTCCAAAGCCCGAACGTCGAAGCTGCTCGTCCGTTAGTTTATGCGACAGCATTACTCTTAGTATTGATCATTATTTTATTAAATATTGCAGCTATTAAGATCCGTAATAACCTGCGCGAAAAATATAAATCGCTTGAGCAGTAAAGAATTCCATTGAGGTAATTGAAATGACACAAGTATTGGAAGAAAAGACCATCGAACAGCGCTTAGCAGAAGAGAAGATTTCTATTGAAGTAGAAAAGCTCAATTTGTTCTACGGAGATAAACAAGCGCTTTATGACATCGATATGAAAATACCTGAGAAGAAGGTGACGGCTTTTATCGGCCCTTCTGGTTGTGGTAAGTCAACGCTACTGCGTTGCTTTAACCGTATGAACGACTTGGTCGATATTGCACGAACGCAAGGTGATATCAATATACATGGCAACAACATTAATAAGCCAGGTATTGATGTTGCTGAGTTGCGTCGTAACGTTGGGATGGTATTTCAGAAGCCAAACCCGTTCCCTAAGTCGATTTATGAAAACATTGCTTATGGTCTTCGCTTGCAGGGAATTAACAAGCGCCGAGTGCTCGATGAAGTGGTTGAGTGGGCGTTAAAAGGCGCAGCGCTTTGGGACGAAGTTAAAGATCGTTTGCACGAAAATGCGTTAGGTATGTCCGGTGGTCAGCAACAGCGTTTATGTATTGCTCGCGCTATCGCTGTTCAGCCAGAGGTTTTATTACTGGATGAGCCAGCGTCAGCATTGGACCCAATTTCAACATTAAAAATTGAAGAGTTAATTCACGAACTTAAGAATGATTACACCATTGTTATCGTAACGCATAACATGCAACAAGCAGCTCGTGTATCCGATTACACTGCGTTTATGTATATGGGCGATATGGTAGAGTTTGATCAAACTGATACAATCTTTACTAACCCATCGCAGAAGAAAACCGAAGACTATATTACTGGTCGCTACGGTTAAGAAATAACTAATTGAGGTAATGAACGATGGATACTGAAGATTTAGGACAACATATTTCTAAGCAATTCAATCAGGACTTGGAAAATATCCGCGAAGAAGTTTTAGCGATGGGTGGCTTGGTTGAAGAGCAGTTAACCAAAGCATTAGAAGCATTAAATCAGCATGACGTTGAGCTGGCAAATGACGTTATCGCAAATGATGACAAGGTTAATGACTTTGAAATTAATATTGATGAAGCTTGTGTCAAAATTTTGGCAAAGCGCCAGCCAGCTGCGAGTGATTTACGCTTGGTGTCGACGGTACTTAAAACCATTACGGATTTAGAGCGAGTCGGTGATGAAGCTGAAAAAATTGCACGTATGGCGGTGGATATTGCTGAAACCAAAGACGCTTCACCGCTTAATGGTAAATTGCATTATGGTGCGTTACAGCACTTAGGCAGCTTGGTCAAAACCATGTTGCATGAAGCTTTGGATTCATTTGCCAGAATGGACACAGAGTCTGCGGTTAAAGTCGCTAAGAAAGATAAAAAAGCAGACGAAGAGTATGATGCGATTTCGCGTCAGCTTATGACCTATATGATGGAAGAGCCACGTAGCATTTCACAGGTGTTGGATTTCTTGTGGGCGGCGCGGGCTTTAGAGCGTATTGGTGATCATGCTCACAATATTTGTGAGTACATTGTCTACTTAGTTCAAGGCCAAGATGTACGTCACTTGACCTGGGACGAAATACACAGACTGGTAAAAAAGCGTAACTAACTGGTAATAGCCTGTAACTAAGGCTATTATCCGTGTAAAAAGGAGTCTATACAGTTAATGAGTGCCAATATTCTCATATTAGAAGATGAACGAGACATCCGTGAGATGTTAGCGTTCTGCATGTCTCAAGCGGGTTATGAGGTTGAGCAAGCGGCAACAGCAGAGCGGGTGTTTGGTTTAATTAAGGACGGCTACAAGCCTGATTTGTTTTTAGTGGATTGGATGCTGCCAGGAGCTTCTGGTATAGAGCTGACGAAAAAACTGAAAAAAGATCCAGATATGCAGTCAGTGCCAGTGATCATGTTGACCGCACGCGGCGAGGAAGATGACCGAGTTCAAGGATTAGAAGTTGGAGCCGATGATTATGTGGTGAAACCTTTTTCACCCCGCGAGCTTCTAGCTCGTGTTCAAGCGGTATTACGTCGTAGTGGCTTAGCGGCACAAGCCAGCGAGCAGCTATCGCACGGTTCTATTCAGATAGACACAGCGAGTCATCGAGTATTAATTAGTGGCTCAGAGGTTCACCTAGGTCCGACAGAATATAAAATTCTGCATTTCTTTATGAGTAATCCGGAGCGCGTATTTTCACGAGGCCAGTTGTTAGATTCTGTGTGGGGACAGCAGGTGGTGGTAGAAGAGCGAACCGTCGACGTTCATATTCGTCGCTTACGCAAGGTATTGGCTGAACACCAAGTAGAAAATTACGTGCAAACCGTTCGAGGTTCTGGTTACCGATTTTCAAGTAAATAAGGCATTCGCCCATGTGGACTAACCGTTACTGGCAGGCAGAGTTTTGGACATTAACTTTTATTATTGTCGTAATGGGCTTGATTGGATCATTATTCGATCGAGCCGCTGCTTGTATTGCAGTGATTATTCTGGCTTACCTTGTTTGGAACTTGATACAGCTTTCTAGGCTTTATAGATGGTTAGTTAAGTCGCGATCTTTATACCCACCATCGGCGCCTGGTATTTGGGGTGAAATCTTTAATCATCTTTATGTGTTACAACGCAAGAACCGCAAAGAACTTAAAAAGCTCAAAGGGATTATTTCTGAGTTTAGGGCTTCTACCTCTGCCTTAAGAGAGGGCGCGCTCATTATCAGTAACCAAGGCGAAATCCGCTGGTTCAATAAAGCGTCGGAGAAACTTTTGGGCTTAAAAGCCAGTACGGATATCGGACAACGTTTATTTAACTTACTGCGCCACCCGAGCTTTATCGAATACGAACAAGCTCGAGATTATGAGAAGCCATTGACGATCCACTCTCCTGCAAATGACAAGTTGATCTTGAACATCCATATCACACCTTATAATAATGACCAGCGTTTGGTGATGATTCGTGATGTAACTGAAAAACATCACTTGGAGCGAGTGCGTCAGGACTTCGTTGCAAACGTATCCCACGAGTTACGCACACCATTGACGGTGATTAATGGTTACTTAGAGATGTTAGATCCTGATATGTACCCAGAGCTCACCACTGTTGAGAAGCCACTGCAAATGATGCGTCAGCAGGCATTAAACATGGGGCATCTCGTGGATGACTTACTGTTGCTATCGAGGCTTGATGGAAAAGAGCCGGTTCAAAATGGCGCGCCTCAAGAGGTCGACATTAATATTATGCTTGATAGCCTCTGCGCTGAAGCACGAGTGCTAAGCGGTGATAAAAACCAAACCATTCTTTTCCACTCTCACAGCAACCAAACGTTAACGGGATCTGAGAAACAATTACGCAGCGCTTTCTCGAATCTAGTCTTTAATGCCGTACGCTACACTCAGAAAGATGGAAGGATTGATATTTACTGGAAAGAAACTGATCAGCATTTAGTTATGAGCGTTAGCGATAATGGGCAGGGTATTGAGGCGGAACATATCCCAAGGTTAACGGAACGATTTTATCGAGTAGATTCTGGCCGTAACCGCTCTCAAGGCGGAACAGGGCTAGGGCTCGCTATTGCGAAACACGTGCTGGAAGTGCACAACGGTTACCTCGATATTCAAAGTACTGTCGGAAAAGGAAGCGAGTTCTCCTGTTACTTTCCTAAGCCCAGTTAGGCCTCTTATGGGATGGCACGCTGATTGTCACAAACACAGAGATTGTTTAACTCAGTTCTTGCTAATTCCTAATATAATGGCCGATTAAATTCGGCATTGCCCTTAACTCCAGATAGCTTGCAGAAAACCTTTAAATTATTGAAATATAAGAGATTATTCTTCGAATCCTTTGCCGTGAAAGTTAAACGCAAAGCAAATTCGACTTGTCACAAAAGCGTCACACTGCAGTCACAAGGCCTTAACATTAGAACTCCATAATTACTGCGTCTGTTAATCATACTCACTTGGAGAATTCTAATGAATTTGTTCAAAAAAGTTGCCCTAGCGGCAGCAGTTTCAACTTTCTCGCTTTCAGCATCGGTAAGCGCATTCGCTGAAGCTAAAGTTGATCAAAATTTACCTACTTATAAAAAAACAAGCGGTATCTCTGGTAACCTTTCAAGCGTTGGCTCTGACACTCTAGCTAACTTAATGACTCTTTGGGCTGAAGAGTTCAAGCGTCAATACCCAAACGTTAATATCCAAATCCAAGCAGCAGGTTCTTCTACTGCACCGCCGGCATTAACGGAAGGTACTTCTAACTTCGGTCCTATGAGCCGCATGATGAAGGACAAAGAGCTGGAAGCTTTCGAAAAGAAGCACGGTTATAAGCCTACTCCAGTTGCGGTTGCTATTGATGCACTAGCAGTTTACGTACACAAAGATAACCCAATCGAAGGTTTGACTATCGCACAAGTTGATTCAATCTTCTCTTCAACTCGCAAATGTGGCGCTGATAGCGACATTTCAAACTGGAGTGACATTGATGTTGACGGTCTAGGCGATGTTCAAATTTATGGTCGTAACTCAGTGTCTGGTACCTACGGTTACTTTAAGAAGAAAGCACTATGTAAAGGTGACTTCAAAAACTCTGTCAACGAGCAACCAGGTTCTGCGTCAGTGGTTCAGTCAGTAAGCTTGTCTAAAAATGGTATCGGTTACTCAGGTATCGGTTACAAAACTTCAGGCGTTAAAGCTGTTCCATTAACTAAGAAAAACGACACTAACTTCGTCGAAGCGACTCCTGAGAATGCAATCTCTGGTGACTATCCGCTAGGTCGTCAGTTATTCGTTTATGTAAATAAGCACCCTAACAAGCCTCTTTCTCCAATCGAGCTAGAGTTCTTGAAAATGGTACTTTCAAAAGTAGGTCAAGAAGTTGTGGTTAAAGATGGTTACATCCCACTACCTGCTAAAGTTGCTGAAATGCAATTGAAGAAGCTTTCAAAATAAGTCATATTTCTACCCCTTAGAAACACTTTAACCGGCTACCTGAGAAGGTCAGCCGGTTTTTTTATTGTGTCTTTTATTAATTCTTATAGCCTCTCTGCTAGAATATCCGTGCAGATATTAATGAGGCTTTAATGATTACCGTAAACTCTTCACCGACCCATAATGTTAACTGGAAGCTGGCCGACGATTTGTCGGTGCGAGTTGATATTAAGCGTGACGACCTGCTGCACCCGGTTATTTCCGGCAACAAGTGGCGTAAACTGAAGTATTTAATGGAGGATGCGCGAAAGAAAGGGTCCCTTGAGTTACTTTCCATGGGAGGTAATTGGTCAAATCATCTTCATGCGTTGGCTTTTGCGGGAAACAGCATGGGATTTAAAACACGGGCCTTTGTCAGGGCGCACCCAGGCCAGGAATTAACGCCAACGTTGCTGGACTGTAAAGAGTGGGGCATGGCCTTGGAGTTTACCGACCGAAAGACTTATGCAGAATTACGAAATAGAATCCGTTGGAACGCTTTTAGCTGCGAATACCCTGAAAGCTACTGGCTTAGCGAAGGTGGGTTTAGTCCTTTAGCGATACAGGGAGTTGAAGATATTAAGTCAGAAGTTGCGCTTGATTATGACTACATCTTTGTTGGATGCGGTTCAGGAGCTACCGTGTGTGGTTTAACGAGAGCATTTCCGCAAAGTCGTGTTGTTGGGGTGGCGGCATTCTCGGGTGCGGAATATTTGCGCGGGGACCTGAGTACGTTGTTGGGTGAGCAAGTTAATAATTGGGTTATCGACACCGAGCATCATTGTGGCGGGTTTGCCAAGAGCACTCCAGATCTGGAGCAACTGATTCAATCCATCCAGCAGGAAAACACTTTCGAGCTGGATGCTGTGTACAACGGCAAAGTCTTTCTGGCATTGCAGCACTGGCTGCAGCAGAGGAAATTGTTAGCTGGCAGTAAAGTCCTCGTAATACATACCGGTGGGTTACAGGGCCGACGTAAAGGCTAATTGATAGACCGAATAGCCGATGATAGTCAGTCCAAACACCCCCTGAAGTGCAAATAACATTCTGAAAATAAAGGTGTAACGCAGGTATCGGCTCAGATTCGCTTCGTCTAATGCAAACAGTCTTGAGCTTTTCGAAAACGTCTCTTCGCACTGCATCAGTCCCGGAACCGTCAGTCGTAATAGCACTTGGCTGCGGGCATCTAGCACTGCAAAACATAAAGCCAAGATACAAATAAGGCCGCCAATTAAGAATAAAACCACAGAGTGGACATTTTTCTCAAAGGCCGCGAAGGCGCCACCGTTGGCGAACATGGATAGAGTGACAAAAAAGTTAAAGGCTCTTAAGCGTTGTTCGGCGTTAAACTTAAAATGTTCCCACAGGTAATTTTTTTCTTGGAGAGTTTTTTCTCCGAGAGGCTTTTCTTCTAAATGGTTCATGGCTTAGTTTTCTTCTTGTTGAATAAAAAAAGCCCGCTCGTGGCGGGCTTCTCAGTGTATATCGACTGTTAGTCTTTTTTCAATAAATCACGGATCTCAGCGAGTAGCACTTCTTCGTTTGTCGGCTTAGGCGGCTCCGCTGGCTTCGCCTCTTCTTTTTTCTTCATGCGATTCATTCCTTTAACCACCATAAAGATTGCGAAGGCGATAATGATGAAGTCCAACGCTGTTTGGATGAAGCTACCATAATTAATGGCGACGGCTGCTTCTTCGCCAGCGGCTTCTTGCAAAGTATATGAAAGCTCAGAAAAGTCGACACCACCGATTAACATGCCAATTGGCGGCATTAAGATATCATTTACAAAAGAGCTGACGATTTTACCAAAAGCAGCGCCAATCACGATGCCCACGGCCATATCAACGACGTTGCCTTTCATAGCGAACTTTTTGAATTCACTCATCATACCCATAAAATGTCCTCTGTATTAGTTAAGATTATTATTCTGTTTTAGCCGATAGGGCAAAACTATTTATTAATACCACAGGTCAGTGAACTAGGGGAGTGCAAAGCTTTTTATTTACCACTAATTTTACATTCTTCTATGATATGATAACTTTTTTGCTGAAATGAGGGTGCCATGAGAAGCGGCCGACAGTGGATAGCTGAATATAGTGAAAGCCATAGAAATCCTACCAATAAACTATTGCATTGGATTTGTGTACCAGCCATTATGTGGACGGTATTGGCTTTGCTCTGGTCAATTCCAGTGCCAGAAGCGCTTCAGTTTCATCCGTGGGCTAACTGGGCAACCTTGTTTGTGGTGGTAGCGCAATTGTTTTACCTAACCTTCGGCGTGGCTATTTTCGTCACTATGTTAGTGGTTAGTGTTGGCATGTTGTGGTTGACCGCGTGGTTAGAGCAAATTTCGCCATTTGCCTTGTGGCAGATAGCTTTAGTGGTGTTCGTCATTGCTTGGATTGGGCAGTTTATTGGGCACCACATTGAAGGTAAGAAGCCTTCATTCTTTAAAGATTTATTATTTTTATTAGTGGGGCCTGCGTGGGAAGCAAATTATTTCTTGCGTAAAATCCATATAATTTCTTAATATTTATAACTTTCAACTCGCTTGCAATTTTGGGGATTGACTCATGGCAGTATCCGAAACTACTGAGACAGTAGCACTGGTTCAGTCTGATGCCGTAGCCTTTGGCTTAATTATGGCGGTATTAGGACTTATTTTTTACACATCAAGCCGTCAACACGGTTTTTGGCATAAATTTTATAAGCATATTCCGGCATTGTTACTATGCTATTTTGTTCCAGGCTTATTAAACTCCATTGGTATTCTGCCTTGGGTTCCTGATAATTATAGTTTCTTCACGAAAGGTGCTGGAGAAAGTATTTATCACATCTCATCACGTTATTTACTTCCTGCCAGTTTATTCTTATTAACCTTGAGCATTGATCTTAAAAAGATTTTTGGTCTGGGCTGGCGCGCACTAGCGATGTTCTTCACCGCGACAGTCGGTATCATTATCGGTGGACCATTGGCCATTTGGTTGTTCCACGTGATAAGCCCAGAGTGGGTTGCTGGTGATGTCTGGAAAGGTATGTCGACGGTTGCAGGTAGCTGGATTGGTGGTGGTGCGAACCAGGCTGCGATGAAAGAGCTGTATAACGTTGAAGAAAGCTTGTTCGGAACAATGATTGCGGTAGACGTACTGGTTGCTGAGATTTGGATGATTGGTCTTCTTATTATGGCCAAAAAATCAGACGGCATGGATAAAATGCTGGGCGCTGATAACTCAAAAATTGAGGACCTTAAACGTACCGTAGAGAAATATACACGTGAAAACGAGCGTGTGTCTTACCTTAATGATTACATGATTATTCTCGGCATTGCTTTTGCCGTAGTCGGTTTAGGCCACTTAATGGGCAGCTGGTTAGGGCCTTTCTTTGGTCAGTTTGACTGGGCCAAAGAGTACAGCCTAGATAGCCACTTCTTATGGTTAATTCTGACAGCGACCTTTGCGGGTATTGGTTTGTCATTCACCCGCACACGCGAATATGAGCATGCAGGTGCTTCGAAGATTGGTTCCGTCTTTATCTACGTGCTAGTTGCTAGTATCGGTATGAAGATGAATCTTGGCGAAATTTACCACAACTGGCAGCTATTCTTTGTCGGTGCGGTATGGATGCTGATTCATATCATTCTACTCTTCGCAGTAGCCAAAGCGATTAAAGCGCCAGCGTTTTTCATCGCTGTGGGTAGTAAAGCTAACGTCGGTGGCGCCGCTTCAGCGCCAGTGGTCGCAGCCGCTTTCCACCCGTCACTAGCTCCGGTTGGTGTATTACTAGCGATTCTTGGTTACGCCGTGGGTACCTTTGGTGCTTACCTAACCGCTGAGATGATGCGGATGATTGTTGCTGGCTAAGCCTTCAACTATCGAACATGTAAGAAAAAAGCGGCTCTTGGGCCGCTTTTTTTTGTGTCTGGTTTTTAAAATTATTGCTTAGGAAGGAAGTTCTCGGCAATCATGCAACGGGCGCTGCCGCCACCAATCGTTTCGATGGTATGTATGTCGCATGGGATCAGTTTTCCATGCGCTTCCAATTGTTTACGCTGTTCTTTAGTGAAGCCATGGTATGCAGATTCGGATAAAACAATCAGTGGCTCATTCCTGAGGTTTCGCAGTTGAATTAAGTTGGCACAGAAGTGCTTTTCTGCTTGCTCTAGGCTGATGTCGATAATTTGTTTTTGGTCGCTCTTTAAATTCGCTTCAACGTTTGCTCGTTGTTGCGGATCTTTAATTGATTCAAGGCAAATCACGGCAAACTGTTCGCCGACGCTCATCATGACATTGGTATGGTAAAAAGCTTTGCCTTGGCTACTTGAGCTATTAAACGAGACCGTCTCGTACCCACGCTCTTGGTTATAAGCAGCTAGTAAATTAGCATCGCAACGCTCGGAAAGAGCGGCATAAGTTTTTGTATGGCGATGATCGAAGATCATTACTCCAGTCCCTTCCAAAAAGGCACTGTCAGTATTTTTGTCTTGATTAATATCTGTAATCTTATAGCCGTTGTGAGTAAGCAGTTTCTTGAGGGCTTCTGGACGAGCCTCCGCACGGCGGTTAGGGGTTTTCATCGGGAATATATCAAGCTCACCATTGTGCCGTGTACAGAACCAATTGTTGGGGAATACTGCATCGGGCATTTCGGTATCGCCATGGTGTTTATTGAGCAGCAACACTTCAATGTGGTTGTCCCGAAGTTGATTAACCATAAGGGTAAATTCTTCGAGGGCGCTTTCTTTGACCACATAGTGCGGTTGGTCAGTTTTTTGTTGAAATTCATTATCTTGAGCCGTTTCTTGATTAAAGCAAAAATCGACTGGTGGAACCATGATAATAGAGCTAGTGGTATGAGACATAGGACGCGGAAATTGTCAGACGTGGCGCTAAGATAAAAAAAAGGCTTGCAATGTGCAAGCCGTATATTAGC
>Ga0208833_1000300_pt1 | contig 13928 bp, 14 predicted proteins | sample DeeseametaMP1788_FD_184181 | JGI IMG/M metagenome (GOLD analysis project Ga0208833, IMG submission 184181) | Marine microbial communities from the Deep Pacific Ocean - MP1788 (SPAdes) | ecosystem: Environmental > Aquatic > Marine > Oceanic | place: North Pacific Ocean | collected 2011-05-03 | reverse complement strand
GTGGGCGGTGCGCGCGTCGTGCTCGGCGTTCTCCCGGTCCGAGTGCGCGTGGGTCGCGGCGTCCGCGTGGGCCCGGGTGATCTCCTCGGCCTCGAGCCGGGCGGCGTACGCGGCCTCGGCCTCCTCAGCCCTCTCCTGGGCCGCGGCCTCGGCAGCGGCGCGCTGGGCGAACGCCTCCTCGGCGGCAGCGGCCTGCTCGGCGGCGATCACCTCCGCGGCCTCGCGGGCGTTGGCGGCGGCGGCCGCGCTGGAGTCGGCAGCGGCGCGGCGACGGGCCTGCTCGCTGGCCGCCTCCTGCGCCTCCTGGGCGACGGTCTCGGCGGCCTCGCGGGCGGCGTACGCCTCGTTCAGCGACGCCTCGGCCGCCTCCCGCGCGCTGATCGCCCCGGCGAGCGCCTGCTCGGCCGCCTCGCGGGCCGCGAGCGCCTCGCCGAGCCGGGTCTGGGCCTCGGCCAGGCGGGTGTCGGACTCGCTGCGCCCGCGCAGCGCGGTGGCCGCGGTCTCCTCGGCGATCATCCGCTCGGCGGCCTGCTCGGTGGCGGCCTTCTCGGCCGCGGCGCGCAGGGTGGCGAAGCGCTCGGCCGCTGCGGTCTGCTCCGCGATCCGGGCCTCGAGCTCCTCGAGGGAGGGGCCGGTGTCCTTGCGGCGCAGCCAGCGTCGGCCGGGGTCCCCGCCGGTGGGGGACCCGGCCGAGGAGTCAGGGGGGAGGCCGGGGGAGCTCATCGTGGCGGCAGCCTACCGAGAAGACGCCTCCTCACCGGGGAGGTGCGGCCGCGCTCACGGCACCTAGTAGACCAGCGCCTGCACGCCCTCGGTGAGCGCCTCCTCGACGAACGACGCCGCACCGGCGATCTGCACCCCGTCGCGCACGTCGTCGGCGGTGATCCCGCGCCGCTCCGCGCACTGGCTGCACAGCGTCACCTCGCCCATGTCGAGGATGATCGCGAGCAGGTCCTCGACCGGCCGCGCGTGCTCGAGCCCGAGGTCGGGTCCCTTGCCGGGCACGGCCCACCAGGCGGCCTCGCCGGTCAGCCACAGCGAGACCCCCGCGCCGGCCGCGCAGGCCGCCGCGGCGACGGTGAAGGCCTGGTTGGCCCGCTCGGGCGCCTCAGCGGCGCAGGTCACCTTCAGCAGCAGCCGAGACGTCATGGCTCCAGCCTAGGAGCAGGTGGTCGTTACGCTGGACCGGTGGCGTTCGAGCTTCCTCCCAACCTGCACCCGAACTGTGGACCCGTCGCCTGGCTGCTCGGCAGCTGGATCGGCAACGGCCACGGCGACTACCCGACGATCGAGCCGTTCCAGTACGGCCAGGAGGTGGTCTTCCAGCAGGACGGCCGTCCCTTCCTGCACTACTTCGCGCGCTCGTGGGTGATCGACGAGAACGGCGAGAAGGTCCGCGACGCCGCCCAGGAGACCGGCTTCCTGCGCTGCCCGGAGCCGGGCAAGGTCGAGCTGGTGCTCGCGCACAACATCGGCTTCTCCGAGATCTGGTACGGCGAGGCCGCCGACGGCAAGCTCGAGCTGCGCACCGCGGGCGTCGGCTACACCGAGACCGCCAAGGAGGTCACCGCCGGGCACCGTCTCTACGGCAACGTCGAGGGTGACCTGCTCTACGCCTACGACATGGCCGCGGTCGGCCAGGAGCTGCAGCCCCACCTGTGGGCGCGGCTGAAGAGGGCCTGACATGACCGACCCCGCCAAGACCCCCAGCCCCCTGCTCTCGCTGCCCGGCGCGGTCGCCGGCGACGGCGTCGACGCCCCGGTCGCCGCGCACTACGGCTCGTTCAACGCCGAGCAGCGCACCCTGGAGTCCGGCGAGGGCTTCGTCGACCTCTCCCACCGCGACGTCATCCGCATCAGCGGGCCCGAGCGGCTGACCTGGCTGCACTCGCTGACCACCCAGCACTTCCTGCAGCTGGCCCCCAAGGAGTGGACGACCGCGCTGATCCTGAGCCCGCAGGGGCACGTGGAGCATGCGTTCTCCGGGTACGACGACGGCGAGTCGTTCTGGGCGCACTCCGAGCCCGGCGCGGCCGCCGCGCTGCTCGACTGGCTGGGCCGGATGGTCTTCATGACCCGCGTGGAGCTCGCCGACGTCACCGACGACTGGGCCGTGGCCTGGCGCTCGCGCGCCGACGCTCCGACGTACGACCTGGTCCCGCGCAGCGAGCTCGCGACCTACGCCGAGGCCGCCGGGCCCGCGTGCGGCCTGTGGGCCTTCGAGGCGCTGCGGATCGCGCGCGGCGAGCCGCGCCACCTGGTCGACACCGATGCCCGCACGATCCCCAACGAGGTCGGCTGGGTCGGCCCGGCGGTGCACCTGGACAAGGGCTGCTACCGCGGTCAGGAGACCGTCGCCCGCGTGCACACGCTCGGTCGCCCGCCGCGGCGGCTGACGCTGCTGCACCTCGACGGCACCGAGAACCGTCTCCCCGCCGCCGGCACCGAGCTGCTCATGGGCTCGGGCGAGGCCACCAAGTCGGTCGGCTTCGTCGGCTCCTCGGCACGCCACCACGAGCTGGGCCCGATCGCGCTGGCGTTGGTCAAGCGCAACGTCCCGCTCGAGGTGACCCTCGAGGTCGACGGGATGCCGGCGGCCCAGGAGGTCGTCGTGGACCCCGAGGTGGGCCTGCACGTCCGCCCGAAGCTGCGCTGACGCGCAGTCGGGAGTCCGGCCGGCCCACCTCGGGGGTTTGACCCCGAGGGCGGGAGTCTCAGGACCGCCCCCGGAGTCGGGGTTGACCCCCGGGGCGGGAGTCTCAGGACCGCCCCGGGAGTCGCTGGGGGGAGCCGATCAGCTGTTGGACAGCTGACGGCTGTGCGCCTGGGCGCGCTGACGCGCCAGGGCTCGCTGTCGTCGCGTCTGGTGATACGCGAGGACATGGGGACAGGCGTAGCCGTACCGCATGCGGCACCGCGCCCTACGCCACAACACCTTCATCAATGCCGTGATCGCTTTCGAGTCAGCCCCGAGTCAAGACCAACCCCGGGCGGATGCCCGATTGATCGTAAGAACGTTGGCTGTGACCCGCGGTTACGCGCGGTTCGTAGACACGGATTGCCGGTCTGGACCAGCCGATGTTCGGCGGCCTTCATCGACCGTGGAACGACGCGATATGCGGACATGCATGTCCGTATTTCAGGCGGCATCGGATGCGCCGCCAGAGCTTCTTGAGCACAGGTTCTCCACCGGGCTGGCAGGGACGGGGGCGGGGAGGCCGGACGGCGTTGTTCGGCTCATGGGGAGGGCGAGGGGAACGGCCGTTCGCCGGCGACTTTACGTTGCGGTAGGCCTGAAATCACTACTGGTTCGTAGCCAGGGATGGGTGATCTAGACCATGTACCCCTGGGGGTGTCTGACCTGCGGCGATGACTGGTTCGGCGGTCAGATCCCCGGCCGGGGACGATGCTCGTCCGCTCAGCGGCGATACATCACGTGGGTGTCGCTCTGGGCGTGCGTGAAGCCGAGCTTGTCGCGGTAAATTCTGATCGCCGGGGCGTTGTCGGACTCGACGTAGAGGATCACCTCGCGGACCCCGCGCTCGTGCAGGTGGTGCAGCCCGGCGAGGGTGAGCAGTCGACCCAACCCCATGCCCTGGGAGGCGGGGGAGACGCCGACGACGTACACCTCACCGTGGTCGCGGTCGTGGACCTTGGTCCAGTGGAAGCCGAGCATCGCCCCGTCTGAGCCATCGTCGCCGGAGGTGTCCACGGAGACGAGCAGGCCGGCCGGGTCGAACCACGGCTCGGCGCACCGCTCGGCGAACCCCTCGGCGTCCATCGCGCCCTGCTCGGGGTGCGAGGCGAAGGAGGCGGCGTTGAGGGCCAGCAGCGCGTCGGTGTCGCCGGGCTCGAACCCCCGGATCCGTACGCCGTCGGGCAGCTCGACCGGCGGCAGCGGCTGGTCGGCGGGACGGCGCATCACCCACAGCTCGCGCACGACCTCGAAGTCGTGCCGGGCGGCCAGCCGCCGGGCGGCCGGGTGGTCGGCGTGTGACCAGGCCTCGAGCGACCGGCGGGGCCAGACGTCGGTGAGCAGCGCCTCCAGCAGCTCGCCGCCCACGCCGGAGTCGCGCTGGTCGGGGTCGACGCAGAGGTGGATCTGGTCCTCGATGAGCAGTCCGAAGCCCTCGGGGCGCACCCAGCCACGGACGTCGTCGGGACGCATCCGGATCTCGAGCAGGGTGGCCTCGTCGAGCGGGCCGGTGCCGTCCGCGGCCTCCGCGCGGGCGGCGACGTGCAGGACCTGACGGGTCTCCTCGGGGGTCACCCCTACACGCTACGGGCTGGCCGCGAGAGCGTCGAAGACCACCCGAAGGGAGTGATTGCCCCGGTGACGACTGGGCACCGTCGTCGGCATGGAGCGCAGACGAGAGGGCTCGCAGAGCGATCCCACGCAGTTGTCCACGCCGGAGCTGATGGACCGGCTGTCTCACCAGGTGTCGGAGCTGGTGAGCGCGGAGCTGAGGCTCGCGCGTGCCGAGGTGAAGGCCAGCGCCCGGCACGCCGGTCTGGGTCTCGGCCTGTTCGGGACGGCGGGCGTGCTGAGCCTGTACGCCCTCGGTGTCCTCATCGCGGCGGCGGTCCTCGGGCTCGCCGTCGTCTGGCCGGCCTGGCTGGCCGCCCTGGTCGTGGGCGTCGCCCTCCTCGTCGCGGTCGGCGTCGCCGCCCTGACGGGGAAGGGCCAGGTGCAGCAGGCGCCGCCGCCGCTGCAGGAGTCCGCGCAGAGCGTCCAGCAGGACCTCGAGGCCGTGAAGGGAGCGCGCCGTGGCTGAGCAGCACCACGACACCGCCGGAGAGCGGGAGGACCCGGCGCGGGTCCAGGAGGAGATCGAGCAGACGCGCGCCGACCTCGCGGAGACCGTCGGCGCCCTGGGGGAGCGGCTGGACGTTCGCAGTCGGGCCCGTCGCCGCATCGCCGAGCTGCGCGAGCAGCACGGCACCGAGCTGGCCGTCGGCGCGGGCGTGGTGGCGGCGGGGCTCGTGGCGTTGGTGGTGTGGAGGCGGCGTCGATGAGCGCGCCGGCACCCGACGCCGAGCTCAAGCCCGACTCCCCTGACGACCTGACGGCTCGGTCGTGGAAGTACGTCCTGCGCAAGACCGCGCGGGAGTTCGGGAAGGACCAGTGCACCGACAACGCCGCCGCGCTCACCTACTACGCGGTGCTGGCACTCTTCCCCGGTCTCATCGCGCTGCTCAGCCTCGTCGGGCTGGTGGGGCAGGGCGACCAGGCGGCTCGCACCGTCCTGGAGGTCCTGCGTGACACGGGCGTCGGGTCGGTCGCCGACACCTTGGAGCCGACCCTCCTGGAGCTGAGCAGCGGGCCCGGTGCGGGCCTCGCCCTGGTGACCGGCCTCGCAGCCGCGCTGTGGTCGGCCTCGGGGTACGTCGGCTCGTTCGGTCGCGCGCTGAACCGCATCCACGAGATCACCGAGGGTCGGCCGTTCTGGAAGCTGCGTCCGTGGATGCTGCTGGTCACGCTGGTCGAGGTGCTCCTGGCGGCGGCGGTCCTCACCGCCCTGGTGGTGACCGGTCCGGCTGGCGAGGCGGTCGGCGCCCAGCTGGGCGTGGAGGACTCGACGGTCCTGGTGTGGAGCATCGCCAAGTGGCCGGTGATGCTGGGTGCCGTCGTGCTGATGGTGGCGATCCTCTACTACGCCACCCCCAACGTGCAGCAGCCGAAGTTCCGCTGGATCTCGGTGGGTGCCGCGGTGGCCATCCTGGTGTGGGTGGCGGCGTCGGCGGCGTTCGGCTTCTACGTCGCGAACTTCTCCAGCTACGACCAGACCTACGGCTCCCTCGCCGGCGTCATCGTGTTCCTGCTCTGGCTGTGGCTGACCAACCTCGCCCTGCTCTTCGGTGCGGAGCTGGACTCCGAGCTGGAGCGCGGACGCGAGCTCCAGGCGGGCCTGCCGGCCGAGGAGGAGCTGCAGCTGCCGCCGCGCGACACGACGGGGATCGAGAAGGCCGAGGCCAAGCACCGCGAGGACGTACGCCGCGGTCGTGCCCTGCGCGAGTCCCGTGGTCGTGACGACGACGAGGAGGGTGACTCGTCGCGGCCCGACGAGCATCCCGCACGACGAGAGACCCAGGAGGTCAGCAGATGAGCAAGCACGAGGAGCCCACGAGCAGGTCGGCCCGCATCCTGTACCGCCCGGTCGGCCTGGTCGGCTCGATCGTCGCCGGCGTCCTCGCCGGCCAGGTCTTCCAGCAGGTGTGGACGCGGGTCAGTCGGCACCCCGACGCCGACGCGCCCAAAGCACTGGAGTCGGAGTACTCCTGGCGCGAGGTGGCGGCGGCCGCCGCCGTCCACGGGGCGATCTTCGCGGTGGTGAAGGCGATGGTCGACCGCGGGGGTGCGCGCGCCTTCCAGCGCGCCACCGGGGAGTGGCCCGGCGACTGAGCCCGGCGACTGGGCCCGGGGACTGGGCCCGGTGACTGGGCCCGGTGCCGTCAGGCCGAGGCGCTGGCCCGGTCGACCGAGCTCTCGGCGGCGCGAGCGTCGGCCTCGGCCTGCTTCGACTCCTTGGTGGGGAGCACGAAGCGGTAGCCGACGTTGCGGACGGTGCCGATGAGGGTCTCGTTCTCGGGGCCGAGCTTGGCGCGGAGGCGGCGTACGTGGACGTCGACGGTGCGGGTGCCGCCGAAGTAGTCGTAGCCCCACACCTCCTGCAGCAGCTGCTGGCGGCTGAAGACGCGGCCGGGGTGCTGGGCCAGGAACTTCAGGAGCTCGAACTCCTTGAAGGTCAGGTCCAGCGGGCGCTTGCCGACCTTGGCGGTGTAGGTGGCGTCGTCGACGACGACCTCGCCGGAGCGGATGACGTGGGCGTCGGGGTCGGCGGCGTCGCGGGCTGCGCTGAGGCGGCCGATGGCGAGCTTGATGCGGGCCTCGAGCTCGGCGGGGCCGCAGGTGTGCAGCACGACGTCGTCCATGCCCCAGTCGTGGGAGACGACGGCCAGGCCGCCCTCGGTGGTGACGAGGAGGACGGGGACCTCGGTGCCGGTGGTGCGGATCAGTCGGCACAGGTCACGGGCGTGGGCGAGGTCCTGGCGACCGTCGACGAGGAGCAGGTCGGCCTCGGGCGCCTCGAGGAGGGCGCTTCCCTCGGCGGGCAGGATCTTGACGTGGTGGCCGAGCAGCGCGAGACCGGGCAGGACCTCGGCGGACGGCTGGAGCGCGCTGGTCAGCAGCAGAAGGGTGCTCATACTGGTCTCCTCCCATGGGGTGTGGGTGGGGACCGAAACGCAACGTTGGGCTCCGGCCGTTGATAGTTCATGCACCTTACAGAAATCCGAGCGTCATATTGGAAGGTTCCAAGGGTGAATGAGACGCAGATCATCGAGATCCGCTACTGGGCGGGCGCCAAGCACGCAGCCGGCACGGATCGTGACCTGGTCGAGACTCCGGCGCCGTTGACGCTGGCGGAGATCCGCGAGAGAGCGGTGGACCTGCACCCCGGCACGCGGCTCGGCGAGGTCCTGGCGGCGTGCTCTGCGCTGATCGGCGAGCAGCCGGTGGGGAAGGCCGATCCGGCCTCGGTGATGGTCAGACCCGGGGAGACCGTGGAGTTCCTGCCGCCGTTCGCGGGGGGCTGAGTCGCTCGCGGGAGGAGCTCCCGCTGTCGAAGGCCCGCCCGCAGGCGACGGCAAGAGGAAGAGGCAGGAGCAACCACGCCAGCACGGCCAGCGTCACCACAAGGGTTGTCTCCATCGGGTCCTCCACGATCTCTCCCGAGTCCGGTACCCCACGTTCGCCACTGCCAATCGACCCGGATGGGTCGCTCCTGAGGTGGTCTGGACCAGTGGTCGCCCTGCGCAGACGCGACGAAGGGCCCGGGAGCAGGTGCTCCCGGGCCCTTCGTGGCGCTGGTTCGCGCTGGAGGGTGCTGTGCTGATCAGGACTCGATCGCGGCGGTCTCCTTCTCCGGGGTCACGCCGGAGATCTCGATCTTGCGCGGCTTGGCCTTCTCGGCGACCGGGACGACCAGGCGCAGCACGCCGGCGTCGTACGACGCCTCGATCCGGTCGAGGTCGAGGTTGTCGCCGAGGACGAGCTGGCGGCTGAACTGACCCGTCGGCCGCTCGGAGGCCAGGCGCTCCCAGTCGCCGTTGCGGGCGACGCGCTCGGCGCGGACGGTCAGGACGTTGCGCTCGACGTCGAGGTCGATGGACTCGGGGGAGACGCCGGGCAGGTCGAACTCGATGACGAACCGCTCGCCCTCGCGCCACGCGTCCATCGGCATGACGGCCGGGCGGTTGGTGGTCCCCAGCAGCTGCTGGGTCAGGCGGTCGAAGTCACGGAAGGGGTCAGCGGTACGGAGCAGCATTGGGGATTCCTCCTCTGTCTGGATCTCGGGTGCGGGATGGGCACTCGGTGACGGGTCTGCGTGAGCCCCGCTCACCTGTATCAACGGTTACAGGTTTGTTGTATTCCCCCGATCATGGAAAATCAAGCCCATGAGCCCGACCAGTTCGCCCGACCCGCACGCGCCCCGCGTGCGACGCACGCACGGGGTCTTCGCGATCTCGGTGGCGGCCGACATGGTGCGGATGGAGGTGCAGAACCTGCGGGTGTACGAGCGCCGCGGACTGCTCACCCCCGACCGCACGTCCGGCGGGACCCGGCTCTACTCCCAGGCCGACATCGAGGTCCTCCACCGCATCCGCGAGCTGCTCGCCGAGGGGCTCAACATCGCCGGCATCGCCCGGGTCCTGGAGCTGGAGGCCGAGGTCGAGCGGCTGCGCGGCGAGTTGGCCCGCTCCGACGACGCCCGCACGGGGAATGCGCGCCCGGATCAGTAGGTTGATCCCCCTATGGGCACCGGTCTGACCATCGTCGTGATCGCCGTCGTGCTGGCCCTCGGCTTCGGCCTCTACCGCGCCCGCACGGACGGCCGCTTCAAGAGCGCCCCCGCGCCGGCTCCCCAGGCGGTCGAGCAGGCAGGTGACGGCTCCGTCGAGGTGGTCGAGCAGCGAGGAGCGCCAGCGACGAGCGGGCGTCGAGACCACTCGCGAGACCACTCCACCGCGCCGCCCACCGGCGCCGCCTGGACCGCCGTCCTGGAGGCCCTGCCGGAGGCCCAGCTGGGCGAGCGGGCGACGCTGCTGCAGTTCTCCTCGGCGTTCTGCGCCCCCTGCCGCGCCACCCGCCGGGTGCTCACCGAGGTCGCCGAGGTGGTCCCGGGCGTCAGCCACATCGAGGTCGACGCCGAGCAGCACCTGGAGCTGGTGCGCACCCTCGGCGTCCTGCGTACGCCGACGACGCTGGTGCTCGACGCCGCCGGGCGTGAGTCGACGCGGGCCAGCGGCGCCCCGCGCAAGGAGGCAGTGCTGGCCTCGCTGGAGCGCGCCGTCGGCTGACCCGCCGAACCGTCGACCCAGTCCATCCCTCGGACACCGCGTCCCAGGATGCAACACAGGGTCGGCTTCTTTGCTCCCGCGAAATGAAACGTGTCATCAACGCGGGGTCTAGCGTAATCAAGTCTCCTTAGGTTCGAGCGGCCCGGTGTCCTCCGGGTGAGTCGAGCATGGAGATGTCCTGTGAAGAGTCCCCTCGCGCCGCGGACCAGGAGGGTGGCCGTGCTGCCACTCCTGGCCGCGCTGGCCGCGCCAGCGGCCCTACCCACGATCGCGGCCTCCGCCGCACCCGGCACAAGCACCGTGAGCGCCGCCGGCATCGCGACCACGGTGATCCGCACGGTCGACGACGTGTCGGAGCTGCCCGACCCGCTGGACCGGGGTGACTACACCGCCGCCACGATCCAGGAGACCAAGCTCGGCACGGTCGCCCTGCAGGAGCCGAACTCGTCCGGGGCCGCGCCCGAGGCCGGGTCCTCCCAGGCCGCCGAGGACATCGAGATCCGCGGCGCGCTCTACTACCCGGCCGACCGCGAGGAGCCCTCCCCGCTGGTCGTGCTGGTGCACGGCAACCACGGCTCGTGCGACTCCGGCACCGACCGGACCAACCTCACCTGCGACGAGTTCAAGCGCAACGAGGCCGGCTACGCCTACCTCGGGGAGAACCTCGCCACCTGGGGCTACACGACGTTCTCGGTCTCCCAGGACCAGATGATGATGCGCCAGGACGGGGCCAAGGGGAAGGGCATGCACCAGCGACGGTTGCTCATCGCCGCCACCCTGGACGCCCTGTCGGCTGCCAACGAGGCGGGCGGCCTGCCCGACGACGAGCACACCACCATCGGCGACACCCTCGCCGGCTCGCTCGACCTGACCCGCATCGGCCTGATGGGCCACTCCCGCGGCGGCGACGCGGTCACCAGCTTCATCGACTACAACCGGATCCGCACGGACGGACCCCGCTACCCCTTGCGCGGCGTGATCTCGCTGGCGCCGGTCGACTACGAGCGCAAGGCGCCGTACGGCACGCCGTACATGTCGATCCTTCCGTGGTGCGACGGCGACGTCTCCAACCTGCAGGGTGCGCGGTTCTTCGAGCGCAGCCAGTACGTCAACGGCGACGACCCGTTCCCGCGCATCCAGTCCTCGCAGCTCGGCGCCAACCACAACTGGTACAACTCCGTGTGGTTCGCCGACGGCCAGGACGGCACGAACACCGCCGACGCGGCGTGCGGCAACAGCCAGCCCAGCAATGACGGCAACGTCCAGCCCCACAACCTGCGGCTCTCGGGTGCGGCGTCCTACGACCCGCCGTCCTACGTCATCGACAACTCCGCGACCTTCGACCCCGAGGTCAACACCAAGATCTCCGGTGACGCCGACCGGATGGGCGACCAGGAGAAGATCGGCCTGGCCACGATGTCGGCGTTCTTCCGCCGGTACGTCGGAGGCGAGGGCGCGTTCGACGGCTACATGACCGGCGAGCTGTCCGACACCGCCTCGCACCTGCAGATCCCCGAGTCCGCGTGCCCCACCAGCGAGTCCGGCACCGCGATCGCCTGCAAGGAGCGGGTCTCGACCAGCTACTTCCCGCCGGCCACCGAGCGGGTCGACGTGATCCGCCCGGAGATCACCAACCCGCTGGGGCTCAACGCGCTCGGCGGCTCGCTCAGCGGCTCCGGCTTCGCCTACCCCTACCTCGACAACGGTGCGGTGGACCTGCCGAAGCAGACCTCCGGCGGCTACGACTGGTGCAACCCCGAGCCCGAGGACTTCGCGCCCTCGCAGCTCGGCAAGGGCAACCAGCCGACCGCGGCCAAGCCCTGCCCGCTCCCGGGCAAGGCCGAGCTGGGCGGCCAGAGCTCCACGCGTGAGAACGCCCCGATCAACCACTCCTACGGTCGCCAGCTGGCGCTCGCGTGGGAGGAGGGCCGGACGGCCGAGCTGACCGCACAGATCCCGGCGGCCTCGCGCGACCTCAGTGGCCTCGAGGCGCTGGCGATGGGCGCCGACGTCAACTTCTTCGACCCCCGCAACCCGGGCTTCGACGAGGACCGTCTCGACGACGAGGGCAACGCGCTCCCCGTCGCCTACGACCCGGAGACCACCACCCAGGACTTCCTCATCGTCCTGAGCGACACCGAGGGCAACGAGGCGGTCGTGCACGCCGGTGACGAGCGGTGGGGCAACGCCCTGCACGCCTCGACCGGCACGATCACCTCGCGCACCCACGTGGTGCTCGACCAGATCCGCGTGCCGCTGAGCGAGTTCGCCGACCAGGGCGTCGACCTCACCTCGCTGGCCAGCGTCTCCCTGCGTTTCGGCGAGGAGGGCACCCCGGCCTCCGGCTCGGTGCAGGTGGCCGACGTGCGGTTCCAGGAGGCAGCGAGCGAGGAGCCGCTGATCCTCTCCGACGGCACGGCTCCCGACCAGGGTGCCGGGTACGGTGCGCCGGCGACCGGGCCCGACCCGGCCGAGTTCCTGGCGTCGTACGACAACACGCCGGGGGCGCTCAGCCTGATCGACCAGGTCGACGACCCCTTCAACAACACGGTGTGGACCGTCGACGACGACTCCGTGCAGTGCCCGGACGCGCAGTTCGACTCCGTCCAGGACGCGGTGGACTTCGCGTCCCCGTGGGACACCATCGTGGTCTGCGACGGCACCTACGAGGAGTCCTCGACGCCGGTCTTCGGTGCGGGAAACCCGGTGGCGACCGGTGCCCGCAACGGCCTGACGATCACCAAGCCGCTGAAGATCAAGGGCGCGGGGGCCGACAGGGTCACGATCATGCCGGACCAGGGCATCGAGTCCCTGGCGGGCCTGGAGCCGTACCTGCGTGACGGCGGCGGCAACGTCGTCACCGTCTCGCGCCAGTCGCTGGGCTCCACCGACACCAACGAGATGTTCGTGGACCTCTCGGGGGTCACGGTGACCTCGGGCAGCACCTACGCCGAGGCGGGCATCGCCTTCTTCGGTGCGGCCGGCCGGGTCAGCGAGAGCGTCGTCGGCCCGATGGCGGTCGCCGCCGACGATGACGAACTGGCGCTGCAGCCGCACGGCTGGGGCATCGTCAAGACCGGCGTCATCCTGGGAGACGGCCCGGGCACGGTGGAGTCGGAGGTGACGGTCGCCGACAGCCTCGTGACCGGCTACCAGTCCGGAGGCATCCTCTTCGACGGCGCCCGCGGGCCCGACGGCGACGCCGACAACACCGTGCGCACCGGCATCCGCCAGCACGGGTACGTCGTCGACACCGTCGTCACCGGCAAGCCGAACCGTCGCTACGCCCAGACCGGCATCGCCTACACCAGCGGCGTCGACGGCTTCGTGGAGAACAGTCGGGTCACCGGCAACTACTACAAGCCCGCCCCGTCGCAGTCCTTCGGCATCCTGCTGACCGACGCCGGCACCGAGGGCGGCGACCTGAGCGTCGACGGCTCGATCCTCACCGGCAACGGGTTCGCCGTCTACAACGCGAACGCCGACAACACCGGTGTCCGTGAGGGCGCGCCGATCACGGTGAGCAGCTCGTTCCTGGGTCAGGGTTCGCCGGTCGAGGGCGGCCCCGCCGACCCGAGCGCCGGCACCGAGGCGGTCTCGGGCCGCGACAGCGAGAACGACCCGACCGTCATCGTGTCGCGGCGGGCCTCCACCCCGCCGACCGGCGTGCCCGTCCGTGAGGGCCGCATCGCCGACGAGGCGCCGTACGCCGAACTCATCGACCCGGTCGACGGGTCCGAGGTCGCAGTGGGGGAGACGGTCCTCCCGCTGGTGCGCGGCCTGGACGACGTCGGGGTGCGCTCGGTGACCCTGGTGGTCGACGGTCAGGGGGTCGGCGACGCGACGTCCGCGCCGTACGCCTTCGCCTGGGCGCCGGGTCCGGAGCTGGCCGGGAAGGAGGTGACGCTCACCGCGATCGTCACCGACTCCGCGGGTCAGGCGACGGCCTCGGAGTCGATGACCCTGCGGGTCACCGAGGAGGTCGTGGACCCGGAGCTCGTCGTGGACAAGGTCAAGGTGCGTCACAGGAAGGGCACGGCCGTGGTGACGGCGTCGCTGAACACGGCCGGTGAGCTGGTGGTGACCGGCGGCAAGCTGAAGACGGTCAGCACCACCGCGGAGGCGGCCGACGCGGTGAAGCTGACTCTCACCCCGACGGCGTCGCAGCGCCGCAAGCTGGCCGACAAGGGACGGCTGGTGGTCCGCGCGACGCTCACCTTCACCGCCCTCACCGGTGGCGAGGCCGTCGAGAAGCTGAAGGTGGTGCTGCGCAAGAAGTAGCGCCAGGCAGCACCTGGGTGCGGGCTCCTCGCAGTCCGCGCCCAGGTCGGAGGGCCTCGGGTTGATGCCCCGGGGCCCTCTGTTCTGTCCGGGCGGGGACTTCGGCGACGGGTGGGGGACGGCGGCGACGGGTGTGGATGGGCGCGGCTGGGCTCAGCTGCGGACCACGGTGTAGCCGGCGCCTTGAGCTGCCTCGGCCCTGTCGCGCCAGTCGCGGGGTGGTCGGCGGCGGGCGAGCTTCCAGGCGTGTGGCCCGTTGGGTGGGTCTCGTCTGAGGTCGAAGTCGC
>Ga0208833_1000298_pt1 | contig 13945 bp, 14 predicted proteins | sample DeeseametaMP1788_FD_184181 | JGI IMG/M metagenome (GOLD analysis project Ga0208833, IMG submission 184181) | Marine microbial communities from the Deep Pacific Ocean - MP1788 (SPAdes) | ecosystem: Environmental > Aquatic > Marine > Oceanic | place: North Pacific Ocean | collected 2011-05-03 | reverse complement strand
CTCTATGTTGCTGCCCAGAATATCAAGTGGCGTACAAAGTGGCCCAACAACGTCGACAACCTCAACTTCAGTTGCATCCATCTTGTTGACCACCGCTAAGGGGTAATTCTTTCGGATCACTTGTCCAAAATTGCCGGAAGCGGCTAGGTGGTGGTGAAGACCACCGTTTGTCACCAAGAAGCGTTTTCCGCGTGATAGTTTCACATCAGTAATTTCACAAAGATAGATACCGGCATTGCCGACAAGATAGCGACCAAGCTCTAAAATAAACTCACAGTCACCAAACTTGCTTATATAGTTTTGGCGCAACGATTTAAGATTGTCCGCTATCGGTTCCAGCTCCAGTTCAGTATCACCAGGGAAGTAGGGAATACCAAAGCCGCCACCAATATTAAGGTGTTGGATATCAATCTTGTATTGCTCAATCAGGCGCTCGACTAAGTCAAAAATATTGTTATGAGCACTGATAATGGATTCTGGGCGAAGGTTTTGTGAGCCCGTGAAGATATGAAGGCCTTTTAATTGAAGGCGCGTGTCACGCAGTAAATCGAAGGTATCACTTAATTGTTCAACATCAATCCCAAACTGTTGCGAGCCACCACCCATCTTCATACCTGAAGACTTGAGCTCAAAGTCTGGGTTCAATCTTAAGGCAATATTGGCATCGGTATCTAGCTCCTCTGTGAGCTTGATGATACGTTTTATTTCAGTCTGAGATTCGACATTGATCGTAATGCCGCTAGCTAACGCCATGGTTAACTCTTTGACCGATTTTCCGGGCCCAGCAAAGCTCAGGTTATCGGCTCCGGTTGAGCTGGCTAACGCCAACGCGAGCTCTTGACCCGAAGCGACATCCAGCCCGTCAACTAAAGTGGAAACATGACTGACCAACGAAGGTAGCGGGTTTGCTTTAATGGCGTAATGCAGACTGATATCTGGGAAATGATGACGTAAACGCTCCACATTAGCGTTAATAACGGCTTTATCATAGACGTAACAAGGTGTCTGACCGGCAATTTGCACCACCTGACTTACTGTTTTACCTGCAATCAATAACTCGCCATCGCGTTGCGAAAACTGAGTCATGGGCGCATGTTTCTTTGTTGTCATGAGTTAACCTTATTTGTACTTTCAGAGCGATGTCTGCAATAGGCTTAGACTGTGGCTAAATATCCAAACTCTTGCTGTAATGCTTTGCGATCAATTTTACCGTTAGGATTACGCGGTAATTGATCGACAAACTCAATATACTTTGGTTGCATAAAGTTCGGTAGTTCCTGCTGGCAGAAGCGTTTAATGGCCTTCACGGTATTCTCATCAGGTGAAACCTTATCAGCAGGCTTTATTGCCAATAGCACAGCTTGCCCTAATTGTTCATCAGAAATACCCATTGCGACGACTTCGTCAATTAACTCGAGATGATACAGCGTATCCTCAAGCTCAGCGGGACTAATTCGATAACCTGAGCATTTTATCATATCGTCGCGACGACCGATAAAATAAAGAAAGCCTTCCTCATCACGCTTTACGGTATCTCCAGACCAAACGGCAACCTCAGGGAGGTGGCTGTTGTTCGTTGCCAGAGGCTTAAATCGTTGCGCGGTTTTTTCCGGTGCATTCCAGTAGCCCAAGCTGACATGAATACCACGGTGTACAAGTTCTCCAGCTTCATTAGGATCACACTCAGAGCCATCCTCACGAAGCACCAAAATTTCAGCATCAGGAATGGCTTTGCCCATGGAGTGAGGGCGTTGATCCAGTTCTGACGGGGCTAAATAGGTTGAGCGGAAAGCTTCAGTAAGACCGTACATTAGGAAGGGCGCGGTGTTGGGTAGTGCTTCACGTAGTAGCTGGAGTGTAGTTTCTGGCATGGCGCCACCGCTATTAGTAATGTAGCGTAGCGTCTGCTGAGTGGACTCCGGCCAGTCGAGGTTGGCGAGTTGTACCCATAATGGCGGTACTGCGGCTAGGCCGGTGACCTGATGTTTTTCAACCTGACGAATAACGTCGCGCGGTAATAAATACTCCATCAGAACAACTTTGGCTCCGACCAGCAAAGCGGTCGTGACCTGACTGAGCCCATAGTCAAAACTCAAAGGCAAAACCGCAAGAATAATATCATCAGCGTTATTCTCGAGATATTGGCTGACACTTTGGGCTCCGGCGATAAGGTTCTGGTGGGATAAGCAGACACCTTTAGGTTGGCCGGTAGAGCCTGAAGTATAAAGAATCGCAGCAAGGTCTTTAGAAATTCGTCGTCGTGATGGCTGCTGCGTCACTTCAGGAAGCTGTGACCAGTAATGGGTTGTAAGCGTCTGAGGCTCTGAAAATTTTGTTGACTCATCGACCAACAAAAGGTGATCCAAATCCTCGCAATCCGAATAAATGCTCTGTAATATCGTCCCGCGCTGTGCGCTGGTAATCAAAAGTTGGACATTGCAGTCCTGCAAAATATAGCTAATTTGAGCTGGCTTTAGCAGAGGGTTGATAGGAACAAACACAAGGCCCGCACGACTGGCAGCAAAAAAACTGATGACCGCTTCGACTTGTTTGGGTAAGTAGACGCCAAGTCGGCTGTTGGGTTCTAACCCAAGCAGCACTAGCGCACTAGCCAAGCGATCAATGGCTTGATCCAGCTGCTGATATGTCAGTTGTTGCTTATTGTCATCAATCGCAAAATTATGTGCGAAATGCAGACTGCTTATAGAAACAATATCATCGAACTGGCAAAGCATTCGTATTCCGTTATTATGAAATAAATGAACTAAAGCGCATTTTAGCGGTTTAAGACAACTGCGTCAGCTAATCACAAGAAAAATTACTATCGCCCATATAAGGTTGGAGATGGTATTGAGAGCAAGATAGAGAAGGACAATTCATGAGACTGATCTGGTACATCGTTATTTTATTCATTGCTTACGGCTCTTTGTACCCGTTTAACTTTGATTTCTCACGACCCTTGCCAGCGGATTTAGGAGCATGGTTGCTTAATTGGCAACAAAGAACCATTCGCTCTGACGTGATTGCCAATATCTTGTTGTTTATCCCTTACGGCTTCTTTGGAGCGCTTACCGTACAGCAAAAACAGCGGCGCTATACCTTGGTGTCCATTTTGTTAATGCTAGCGATAGGTATTGTCTTTGCATTTTGTTTGCAGTTTATTCAGTTTTATTTACCGTCACGGGTTTCTCATGCTGCGGATGCCTTGCTGAATGCTATTGGCATCTTGATTGGTATTTCACTGGCTGCTTACTCAAATAGTCAGCGCATACAGCGAATGATTCCAGAGAGCTTGAGGCTTGGCATCTCGCCGGCGTTTTTAGTGTTATTTCTTTGGATTGGCTGGCAGTTTTTCCCTTATATCCCAGTATTTGAAACCAAACAGTTTGGACAGAGTTTAGATACCATCGTTAAAAGCACTTGGTCATTATCAGTATGGTTGCAACATGTGTTGTTTTGGTTAGTGTTTTATCATCTAGTCCAGCGCGTGTTAGGTAAAGAGTACCGTTTAAGCTTTATCGCCTTAGTCTCGGTGTTTGTCATTATCATCAAATTAGCCATGTACCGCTCACAAATGGGCTGGAGCGAAATTACTGCTGTGCCTTTGGCCATGTTGCTGCATCATCATTTAAGTCGACAGTGGATGGTGCCACTCATTGCAGTGAGTAGCGTTGCGCTATTGTTATGGAGCAGTTTGTTCCCGCTTAACTTTAAGCATGATATCAACAATTTTCAGTGGTTGCCGTTCGATGACTTCTTAAAAGGTTCAACGTGGTACAACTTAAGCGAACTGATTGAAGAAACCTTATTATTGGCGTCGGTTGGATATTTTTGTGCAAAGTGGTGGCGGAATTATCATTGGGCTTCCAGCCTTTTGGTGGTGTTGTCGATTGGCATAACGGTCATGCAGTTATTTATTGTGGATAAGAAGCCGGATATCACCTTGTTTGTGATGGCGCTTGTGGTTGGAATTTTGTTGGTAAGGCTAAAGTCGATTAGTCGTGTCGGCTGAAATCCCTTTCAGCGCTATATCGGTATAATGGCCTAACTAAGGCTGGTATAAGGTATATAATTCGTTTTCTTCCAATGATACTCGGTGCGTTAACACTTCACCAACTTGCTGATAATCATTTGGGAAATGCTTCTGTAAAATTTTCATGTCGTGTGGTTTGGAGTAACGCTTACAGAATTTAACAACAGCATGAGCAATATCGTTCATTTCTGTACGGAAATCTCGAACCAGATCCATCGAAGTACTATCGTCGGACAGATTTTGTTCGAGATAGACATAAAACTTAACGTTTTCCTTCAGCAGGTGTGCTTGAAAATCGCGCTTAAACTGTGTGACTAAGTCTGCAAGTTTCTGTGGATTGTTGGCTTGATAGCCCAGCTCCCACATTTGCCCAAATAATGTCACGAGGTGGCTGTGATCATTTTTTAAATTGTCGACCAATCCTGGGTCAAATTGAATGCCTTTTTTGTTTGGCGCAGCACTTGGCTTTGGTCGAGGTGGAGACACTGGCTCTTGTTCAACCTTCGGTCTCTTAGTAAAAAAATCTTTAATAAACCCCATCGTACGATCCTCAGCTAATTAAGAAATATTGAATTTATTTGTCTTAGTATTCTCCTAGTAGACACTAAAAATAAAGTATTTTCAATCTCTATAAGCCATTAATAAATAAGGAAATAATGCGTATTTGCATTATGCAGTATTGCATAAGCATCAATTCAAATTTGCAGAAAATCCTGAATAATCAAAATTAATGATAACCAAGTCATAAAAAAATAAAAAAATAGTCCTGTAATTATAGATTTTTTCTAGGTGGTGTGATTACTAGATAGAGAAGACTTAAAAAAGTATTCAGGGAAAATTATAAAGTCATATCTGCATCATCTGATGGGAGATGAATGCAAACCACTGTGAGGAGCCACCATGTTAAATGAAAAGTTAAAAGATACATTAGAAGTATTGAACAACGATCTATCGGATCATAAAGCGTATAAATCTTTAGATAGCCTTTCCAGCGTTCGAACATTTATGGAGTACCATATCTATGCGGTTTGGGATTTCATGAGTTTATTGAAGTCGCTACAACAACGCCTGACATGCGTTGATGTGCCGTGGGTAGAATCAAAACAAGATCCAGAAGTTGTTCGTTTTATTAATGAAATTGTTATTGGCGAAGAGAGTGATCTTGATCCGGACGGTCATGCCATTAGCCATTACTCCCTGTATTTAAAAGCGATGGATGAAGTGGGCGCGGATACTAGCCGCGTTAAAGAATTTATACGAACGCAGGACATGAGCTTAATTCCTGAAGGTGCGCGTGAGTTTGTTGAGTATAATTTGAAAACAGCGCGTGACGGTACGGACGTCGAAGTCGCCTCAGCCTTTTTGTACGGCCGTGAAAAACTAATTCCAGATATGTTCACGGCGATTAAAAACGTCATGTCAGAGGAAAAAGTAGATTGCCCCACTTTGATTTATTACCTAGAGCGTCATATCGAGCTGGATGGTGATGAGCATGGTCCGTTAGCTGAGAAATGTCTACAAGCACTATGTGGTGAGGATAAAGCCAAGTGGCAAAGTGCCGAAGACGTCGCTGTAACGAGTTTAAAACTGCGCTCAAAGCTGTGGGATGCCGTCCACGACGCCATTCATAATAAGCAAGAGAAAGCTGCGTAATCTAGAATTACCGTTTGATAAGTTGAAGAGCAGGGAAGCTTTCGACGCTAAAATAGAAGTCGTGATAAAGATTCTGTAGAATGGTCAAAAACTTTACGATAGACCTATTATGCAAAATATTGTTATCGCGCCTTCTATCCTCTCTGCCGACTTCGCGCGCCTAGGCGAAGAAGTTGAAAACGTCCTTAAAGCTGGCTCTGACTGGGTTCACTTTGATGTTATGGACAATCACTATGTCCCAAACTTGACCATTGGCCCTATGGTTTGTCAGGCTTTGCGTGACTATGGTATTCAAGCGCCCATCGATGTTCATTTAATGGTTGAGCCCGTAGACCGTATCATTCCTGATTTTGCAGAAGCGGGCGCAACTTATATCAGCTTCCACCCAGAAGCTTCCAAGCATGTCGACCGAACCATTGGATTGATTAAAGAACATGGCTGCAAAGCGGGTGTGGTATTAAACCCTGCGACCCCTGTGAGCGTACTTGAGTACATTATTGATAAAGTCGATTTGGTTTTATTGATGTCGGTTAACCCAGGTTTTGGTGGTCAAAGCTTTATCCCCTCAACCTTGCGTAAGTGCCAACAGGTTCGCCAACTGATTGACCAAACGGGTCGAGATATTCGTCTTGAGATTGATGGTGGTGTGAAGATTGATAATATTGAAGAAATTGCAGCTTGTGGGGTTGATACGTTTGTCGCGGGTTCTGCTATTTTTAACACCGATGATTATCAAGCAACGGTGAAACAGATGAAGGGCAATGCTGAGAAAGGCGCTTCACGATAATTATGACATTACTGCAATCGCCCCAACTGGTTATTTTTGACCTTGATGGGACGCTCGTCGATAGTGCCGCTGACATTCAGATCGCGGCCAATAATACCTTTGAAGAATTAGACTTACCACAACAACCGCTGAACCAGGTAAAACGCTGGATCGGTGGTGGCGCGCAAGTCTTTGTGGAGCATGCGCTGGACTTTTTTGGCAAGTCAGAATGGTACGAGCAAACCTATCGATTATTCATGCAGTTTTATCGTGCCTTGCCCGCAGATCGCTCGGTGATGTTCGACGGTGTTCAAGGGTTTTTAGATTATCTCAAAGTGGCTGGAATAAAGATGGCGGTGGTCAGCAACAAGCCGCATGAGCTTATAGACCCTATCTTGAAACACCTTAAGCTGGATGATTATTTTGAGTTGGTGTTAGGTGGCGATAGTTTGGTTGATAAAAAACCAAGCGCTGAACCGCTACTGCATGTTTGTCGCAACTTGGGCATCCAGCCAGAAAACAGTTGGATGATCGGAGACTCGTCGAAAGATGCACAAGCAGCGGTGAATGCCGCGATGCCGTTTGTTGGCGTTAGCTACGGTTATGCCTTAATGGCGAGTGATATTAGGCCTCAAGAAATCCCGCACACTGTGGTCGACAGTTTAGAGGCGTTAATTCCGATGATATCGGTGGGAGAAGACGTTTATGCGTAAAGGAGCAATGCCGAAGGTGATCTATGCGTAAAGTATGGTGGATATTTGCAGCCTTAATGATTTTGGCGACGTTAGCTCATTACGTGAGCGACCAAGTGGCTATTGAACAGTGCATTGAGATCGGTGGTAGTTTTCATTATGACGATGATTATTGCTCGCTAAAGGACCGCTATGAGGGCGACACGGGTTTTGTGGCGAATCACTGGCCACTAATAACGATGCTGCTGCTGAGTTTAGGCTTCGGTATTGGCACTATCATCATTAAGTCACCACCAGCTAGCCGCAAAAAGCTATTGATGGTGGATAATTATGATTCGTTCACCTACAACCTAGTGCAGTATTTTGGCCAACTAGAGCTGGATGTTCTAGTTAAACGGAATGACGAATTGACTGTTGAAGAAGTTAAGGAATTAAAACCTGACTATATCGTAATTTCACCAGGCCCCTGTACGCCGAATGAATCGGGTGTGACGCTCGATATTCTGCAAAAACTAGCCACAGACTACCCAATCTTAGGAGTCTGTTTAGGTCACCAAGCCATGGCTCAGGTCTTTGGAGGCAAAGTGATTCAGGCTAAGCAAGTGATGCACGGTAAAACTTCGCCAATCTATCACAAGGATAGCGGCGTGTTCGCAGGCTTGCCAAATCCGCTTGAAGCAACACGATACCATTCGCTCATTGTTGATGAGCCGAGCCTACCAGAAGAGTTCGAAATCACGGCATGGACCGAAGATGAAGAAGGCGAGCTGGAATACATCATGGGCATTAAGCACAAAACTTTAAAGCTGGAAGGCGTTCAGTTCCACCCCGAATCGATTTTGAGCGAGAAGGGGCACCAGCTACTGAAGAACTTCATAGAGGCTGGGAAGCAGGCATAAAAAAAGCCCTGCATATGCAGGGCTGAATTACGACAAAATATATATGCTTAGCAGCGCTTAGCGAGCGCCGTAGATCACCATGGTCTTTCCTTTAACATGGATATGATCTTGCTCTTCAAGTGCTTTCAACACTCGGCCAACCATTTCACGAGAACAACCGACGATACGGCTTAACTCTTGGCGAGTGACCTTAATCTGCATGCCGTCAGGATGCGTCATAGCGTCTGGTTCTTTCGCTAACTCTAACAAAGCGTGTGCAACACGGCCCGTTACGTCTAGGAAAGCCAAATCACCGACTTTACGGCTGGTCTTTTGCAGACGGTTAGCTAATTGTGTTGCTAATTTGAATAAAACGTCTGGGTTTTCTTTCGTCAATTGACGGAATTTTTCGTAGCTGATTTCCGCAACTTCGCACTCGGTTTTGGTTCTTACCCATGCCGTACGATCATGCTCGTCAGTGAATAAGCCCATTTCGCCGAAGAAGTCGCCAGGGTTCAGGTAAGCAAGTACTAACTCACGGCCTTCGTCGTCTTCAATCAATACCGTAACCGAGCCTTCTAGCAAGAAGTACAGGGTATTCGACGAGTCGCCTGCATAAATCAGGGTACTTTTTGTTGGGAAGCGGCGTCTCTGACAATGATTCAGAAACCACTGAATGGTCTCGTCTTGAGCCAAATGATACGGTAACGCCATATATTATTTCCTATTTTGTTGTAATCTTTCAAAATATAGCATGAAATCTTAGTGCCGTGCCTCTTTAAAATCAAATTTGTTGTGGCACTATATAGCCTCTAAAAGTTCAAACTGGGTCACAAATCACATGAAAGTAACCGTCGACTGGGTCAACGACCTCAATTTTATTGGGAAAAACAGCAAAAGACAAAATGTCATGTTTGGTGGAGAGGGCGATTATGTCTCGCCTATGGAGAATCTATTAATGTCTATCGGGGCTTGCTCATCGGTGGATGTGGTCATGATTCTACAAAAAGCACGCCAAAACATTACTGGCTGCCACTGCGAAGTTGATTCGGAGCGTGCCGACGAGCCGCCACGTCGTTTTACAGGCTTGAAGTTGAAGTTCGTGGTGCGAGGGAAAGACTTATCGACTAAACAAGTCAAAAAAGCGGTGGACCTATCGGTAGAAAAATACTGTTCGGTCATGCATTCGTTGGATCCCAACATGCCGGTCGAAACCAGTTTTGAAATCGTGCCAGTCTAGTTAAGGAGTCACTGCAGTATGAATCGACCAGCACAACACCTCGGAATGCGCCACTTAGCGCTATTTGTCGAAGACTTAGCCGCTGTAGAGCACTTCTACGTCGAGTTGCTCGGTATGGACGTCGAATGGAGACCCGACGAGGATAATGTCTACTTAACCTCAAAAGGCCACGACAACCTCGCGCTGCACCGTAAACAGCCCGATTTAGACACCTCAGGCGGTCAAAAACTCGATCACCTCGGTTTCATCATGAACAACGCCGAAGAAGTTGACGAGTGGTATGAATTTCTAAAGCATCATGGCGTTCAAATGCTCACTGAGCCAAGAAGACATCGTGATGGAGCAACCAGCTTTTACTGCTTGGATCCGGATGGGAACCGGGTACAGATGATTCATCATCCGCCTATTGCTAGCTCCTGATCGTCGGCAATGCTTTGTTAAAACAATATTCGAATGTGCTCACGTACTTCAGTACGCTCCGCATTCTCATACTGTTTTGCCGCGCCTTGCCTTAGCTCAGAAGCTAGAGTCATTTGCCGATTAGAGTAAGAGAGTTGAAAAATATCTAAAAATTAACAAGGAAAAGGAGAGAAAGTTTGAAAAAAGTCATTATGTTGTTATTTGGAGTTGCTTTAATAGCCGGAGTCACCGTTCTGTTAATGATGCCTAAGGAATCCAATAAAGAGGCAGAGCAAACAAAAAACAAGGTGGCGATTAATGAGGCTACTGATGAAAAAGCTGCGAACTTAATGCCCAGCTCTAATAACGCAGATAAAGTTCGCAAGACGAAGAAACAAGAGCGCTCTACAGAGCAGGAAGAAAGGTTATACACGAAGGAAGAGCTAGATGTTGCCGTGAGCAAGGCTGAGGTTGAAATGGCAGAAAGGATATTGAGGGAAACAATGTCTGAGGACGAAATTACAGAAAGTGTAGAATCAGTGGTCGATGCCTTTGAAAATAGTAACCAAACGCCCGAAAGCAGCGCTAAGGAAGCAGCAGTCAATAACTATATCCATGATAATGGTATTTACGACAAGCTAGCTGAAGAAGGCGTCATATTTTCAGGCGTTGAGTGTCGGGAAGTAGCCTGTAAGTTACGCTTCGAAGTGAGCGACACGGATGACAACATGGAGCGCAGAATGCCTAAAATGCTTTCTATTGCTACTGAGTTTGTGGACTTCGAGATATTAAAGGAAATGGAAGCAGTCATCACCAATGACTTTGAAGGAAGAAACTTGGAGTACTATTATTATTAAATAGGTGAGAAACCTTGAAGTTGTTGATGGTTCTTCGAGGCTGTGTTTGGTGATGCTTACTCTATAATTCATTGCAAGTTTTAATCAGGCGTACAAATGGATACAAAAAATATCTGGGAAAAATCTTATGTATCTATTAGCATGGGCTCTTTATCTGTATAAATGGAGTATAAGGAGAAATTATATGCAGAATGTAAAAAGGAAGTTGCTTTTAGCTCTGGGTCTGATTATGACTTCATCGGTAGTTTACTCTGAAGTGAGAACTTGTACCAGATCGGGCAATGTGGAAATTTGTGAGATATGTGAGGGTAACAAATGTGTAGTAATTGTTATTGAGTTACCAGAAATTCCTATTGAACCTATCGATCCGATAGATATTGGCCCTCCACCTAAACCATAATTTTATTGTTGAGGTGATTATATTATTTGGAATAATGGCTGGGTTACATAACGTATTTTATGTTATGTGACCCATATACGCTTCAAAAGGAAGTATTTATGAAAAAAATTATGTACTTGGGAATATTGGTAATAATGTTACTAGGTGGCATATTTGCGTATAAGAAGACTGGTTATAGTAATGAAGATGCTCCCTTAAGTTCGAAAGATGTAGAAGACCCGAAAATAACAAGCGATGAAAGTGAGCTGAGAACCTATAAACAGGAAAGTGATACAGAAAGAGTTAAAGAGCCGAGCGGGCGTTTGTCTAGCAAGATTGAAAATAAAGAAATGCAAGCTTCGCGAACCAAGCAGATCTTAGAACAAGTAATTCCAGATGGGGAGGCTTCTAGAAGAGTCGATAGTGCCGAAAAAAGCTTTTTCGAGTCAAGTCAAACTGTGGAAAGTGTGCAAGTTGAAACCGAAATATATAATAGTATTTATGATGAGGGCATTTACGATAACCTAAAAAGTCAGGATCTTACATTCAATAAAGTCGAATGCAGGAAGGCGGGATGTAAGCTTGAATTTAAGTTAGGGAATAGTGCGGATGAAAAGACTTTATCAAAGAAGCGGTTGATAATATTTGCTGAACTAAGAAGGTTGGAAAAGCTAAAGGATAAACAAGCTGTTTCAAATACTGATAATAACACTATACATTATTACTATTATTAATAATAAGTGACAAGAATACCCTCCTCAATATAGGGGGGTATTGGAGGGTTTGTTTTTAGTTACTTTACTCTAAAGGGATTCACTCGGTAGCTTAACCACGTAAGAAAAGTAACTCGCTAAAAGGTAAAACTAATAGTCTGGCCTAAGATTCTGAGTTTAGCTTAGCATCACAGTGTGATGAATTACAAAGAAACCAAAGACGTATCCGGATATTTCCCCGTCCAAAGTCCAAACGACTCTGCGCCTTGCTCAATCAACATACCTAGCCCATGAAATTGGTGATTGGTATGAGGTTTTGCAGCTTCTAGGAACTGACCGGCTTTGTCACCATAGTTGAGATCGTAGGCGACGGCGTTATCGGCAGATGCGATTTGGTCTAAGAACTTGTCGGCGTTGAAGCTGACTGAGTTAACGATAAGATCTACGGCTATTGCTTCTCTAGGATTAGAGTCTTCATATAGCTCAATAGTACCCAAGTGTGACAAATCTTTTGCTAGCTGTTCGGCTTTGCTTTGGGTGCGATTGATTAAGTAAACTTCAAAACCATCGAGCAATAGCGATTGAGCGATACAGCGGGCGACGCCACCTGCGCCAAGGAGAACTGCGCGTTTGTTTTGAAAGTCAATGTTGTGTTCTTTTTGCTTGGCGTATAGATCGCGTAAAAAGCCCATGCCGTCGGTGCTGTCGCCAAGAATACCTTCGGGCGTATAGACTAGCGTATTGACGCTGTTGGAGTCTTTGGCGCGTTCAGTGACAAGGTCAGCGTATTCTAGAGCATCGAGTTTAAAAGGTGCTGTGATATTTAACCCCTTGCCACCACTTTGAAAAAAGTCATTCAACACACGGGTAAAACCTTTGGTACTGGGGCAGTATTTGGAATAAATAATATTGATACCCAGCTGCTCAGCAAACTGCTGGTGCAGTTGCGGCGACATGCTGTGTGATATAGGGTTACCGACGACCCCGTAACGAAGCGGTTTGCTCATGTTGATATCTAATAGTTAGTTTATTGTATTAATCCGAAAATAATATAAAGCACAATGCTAATGCCACCTGCGGTTAACGCGTAAGGCAGTTGTGTTTTCACGTGATCGAGTAAGTCACAGCCGGCGGCTAACGAAGAAATCACGGTAGTATCAGAAATCGGTGAAGCATGGTCGCCAAATACAGCGCCGCCTAATACGGCGCCTAGCACTAAGCTTGGCGAGATACCTAGGGCTAAAGCCAAAGGTATAGCGATTGGGATTAAAATACCAAAAGTCCCCCACGAGGTTCCTGTGGTGAAGGAAATAAAACCTGCCAGCACAAAGATTAACGCTGGAATTAGCCATAATGGAATAAAGTCGCCCACCGCTTGCGCCACAAACTCACCGGTTTTTAAGTCGCCCATGGCTGACGATAGCGCAAAAGCTAACAAGACCAAAGTAACCAATGGTAATAAGTTGCCGAGCCCTTTAAAGCTTTGCTCCATCAGCTCTTTGGTGGGCTTTTTAGCATCAAAACGCAGTAATCCAAAAGCTAATAAAGTCGATAAGATCACTGACCATAATACTGACTCAGAGCCAGAGCCTTTGCGTAAATCGCCATCGCCAGTGATAAACATAAAGGCCAGAATGCTGACGACCATAAAAATTAAAGGGGCCAGCATATAACGCTTTTTAGTGGATTCAGGCAATGTCTGCTCGACTTCCTCAGTGTGCTTGATGTTTTGCTCCATGGTGCGCATGGGCCCATGAACACGTGTGCTGAGCACTGTATAAAAAACGATAAGCAGAGTCACGATGGCGTAAAAGTTAAGACCTATACTGCCGAGCATAACGCTGGTGGGATCAGCAACCGCCGTTTCTTCGACATAGCCCAGGATCGCTGCGCCCCAACCGTTTAGCAGTATCAGTACGCTGATCGGTGCGCAGGTCGAATCGATAATATAAGCGAGGCGTAAGCGACTCATCTTGAATTTATCGAACAAGGCTTGGGACGAAAGGCCGGCGGTTAGGACGCTCATGTTGGTGTCGATAAAGATAGAGCTGCCGAGAATCGTTGGTAACATGCCAGCTTTACGCTGGTTATTGACTAAACTACGACGAGTCAGCCAGTCGACAAAGGCGGTCACGCCACCTGAGATTTTAATCAGCTGGATCAGCGCGCCGATTAACAGACTGAACATCAAAATACGGGTGTTATAAGCGCTGGAGAAGACGTTGATAATTCGTTCAACGGTATCGGTAAAGGCGTAAACAGGGTTACCACCCACCAGAATTAAAGATGCGGTGAAAATAGCCAACAGTAGGGCGATAGTCACTTCGCGTTTCCA
>Ga0208833_1000293_pt1 | contig 13989 bp, 12 predicted proteins | sample DeeseametaMP1788_FD_184181 | JGI IMG/M metagenome (GOLD analysis project Ga0208833, IMG submission 184181) | Marine microbial communities from the Deep Pacific Ocean - MP1788 (SPAdes) | ecosystem: Environmental > Aquatic > Marine > Oceanic | place: North Pacific Ocean | collected 2011-05-03 | reverse complement strand
GCACCGTGAATCACCTCTACTCGCTCAATCAACATTGGATCAATGGTATTTCCTGAACGTGAACCGTTTCTAAGAGGGTTAGACTGAGGCACACCATCAATCAAATATAAAGGCGTACGACCACGAAGCGTTTCACCAGAGCTCGTTAGTTTCTGTCTCGAAGGACTATAGGAAGGCAGCAAGTTACCCAAAATATCGGATAAAGAATTGCTCACTGACAGTTGCTGACGAATTTCAGCACCGTCAATGATGGTCACAGTTGCTGGAACTGCGCTTTGTTGTAATGGTGCACGAGTTGCTGATACCACCATTGTTTCTGTTTCTTTAGTTTCATCTGCAAAAGCAACTTGGCTAGAGAGCGCCAAAGCCCCAAATACTGCGGTAGAAATTAACGAATACTTCATGAATTTGCCCTTAACTAGAAATATGGCGCGAATGATAACAGTTATCATTTACAAATCAAGTCAAATTTGCAGTGAACTCATTAGGGCTTGTTTTATGCGATATAAAAAAAAGCGCCATAAAGCGCTTTTTTCAATTAATCAATAATATCAGTCTATTATTCTTTACTCATCTCAATAACTTCTTCCGCAGTTTTTCCGTCTAGAGCTTCCTGAACAGCTTCCTCAGCTTTTTCTGGGTTACCCATATTTGACATAGCAACTTTCATCGAAACAGCCATGATAGCCATACCAAACTCGGTTTTCTCAGCTTCAGTCATATCTTTGGTGATCTCTTCCATGGATTCTTGCATCGCCTTCTCGCTCGAAGCATCAATAGTCGGTGCGCCACATGCAGTTAAAAGCAAAGTCATTGCACAAGCAATTAATAAATAAGTAATTTTTTTCATAATATCGTCCAGTTGTAATCCAGAAAACATCATACCCCGAAAATATAAAAATAGGAATCTACTTCAACAGCAAGATAGAGTCTTCTCTATTTCGGCCTAATATTGTTACAATCCTAATCCTTAGCTCATGAATCATCACACCATGTCACAGGCAAATCGCCCATCATTCATCACTCTCCCCGCTTCAGCGAAATACAAATCCGTTTTGGATTTTTTAGTTGAGAAATTTCCGCACATTAGCGCAACGATGTGGAAGGAGCGTATGAAGAGTGGCAAGGTATTCTGGCGAGACAGTGATCGTGATTGTAAAGATAGCAATCGAGCTATTGATGAAACGACACTTTTCCAGCCCAATAAAACGCTAGGCTATTACCGAGAAGTCACGAAAGAGCCACAAATTCCCTTCGAAGAAACGATCATCGAGCATAATGATCACTTTCTTATTGCACACAAACCACATTTTTTGCCCGTGATGCCCGGAGGGGTTTTCGTCAATGAATGTTTGCAGGAACGGCTCATACAACGCACAGGGATAAAAGAGCTGCAGGCTATACATCGCCTAGATCGTGACACCGCTGGCTTAGTCATGTTTTCCACCAACCCAGAAACACGTGGCGACTACCACCAACTGTTCAGTCAGCAGAGAATACATAAAGCATACCAAGCAATAGCTCATGTACCGACTTCACATTCAATGGTTGGAAAACAGTGGCATATCAAAAATTATTTAACTCGGGGCAAGCCTAAATTTCGCTTTATTAACAGTAACGACCCGTCTCAGGGGCAATATGCAGAGTCGTTGATTGAATGTTTAGAGCAAAACTACGACCACGCCTTATTTAAACTTAGTCCCATCACAGGACGCACGCACCAATTACGCTTGCATATGATGGAGATTGGTTACCCTATTCTTAACGATCGCTTCTACCCTGAGTTACAGCCGAAAGAAAAAGATAACTTTCAAAAACCCATGCAGCTTTTAGCAAAGACGTTGCAGTTCATAGACCCAGTGGACAAACAAGAGCGAGCATTTAGCTCCCCTTTCTCACTAACTTTGTCGTGATAGAAAGCAGCTACTGAATATAATTAACATATAGCAGATAGAATGAGCCCAGCATAATCAGGCTGGCGATAGAAATAACTATGCCGTCTTCAGTGCTGAGTCCAACGGCAGCTAACACAATTGCAAACGCAGGCAGCATCACCGCAAAAGGAACCAGCTCTAACGGAATCATAATCAGCCCCGCTAAAGCGCACATCAAGGCCACAAGGCGCTTCACCACCCCTTCAGACAGAATCGATAACCTAGGCTTAAACCAACGATCAATTTTCTTAGTATATGGACAGACTTTATCGATAACTTTTCCAAGCTTTTCTTGGCTAAAGCCAATAGCTGTAAGCTTATTGGGTAACCAAGGGTGTTTTTTACCCCAAGTCATTTGAATCGCAATTAAGAAAATTAGAATACCGCAAGCACTGGGTATCCCTGGAATAGCGCCTGTCGGAAACAAAGCGACCAAGGCTGGAGCTAATAATATAGGTCCAAATCCACGATGCTCTAGATGCTCTACGACTTCTCCAAGCTCGACATCCTCACCCTCAGCATTGTCTTTAACGGACTCTAAAACCTCTGTGATACCCATGCGTTTTTCAGACAAAACAGATTCCTTACATTTAACCTATTGCGAACTATCATACTGAAATTTAAGACAAATCAAAGCTCAGCAGCCCCAATTTTATAATCCTTCACTTTCTATTCACAGCACTGCGAGGATACTTATTTCATGAAAACAGCGATTATATTCGGAGCCAACGGTGGCATAGGTCACCAATTTGTAGAGTATTGTTTAGCGCAATATGACCATGTGTTTGCTTGTACTCGACAAATCCAAAGCTTTAAAACAATTGAGGGTCAGAGTAAAGGCAAGCTTCATATGATGAAGCTAGATCCCAGTTCAGAGAAGGAACTTCAGCTATTTTCAGAGTTTCTCTCCGGTAGAGAGTTTGAAGTCCAACTCATCATTAACGCCTGTGGTGTATTGCATAACGACTCTAAAGACATCAGTCCCGAAAAGAAAATCGAAGACTTCAACCCAAACAGCTTTAAAGAAGTAATAACCGCGAATGCTCTGATAACACCATTAATTGCGAAACACTTACTTCATCACTTAGAGGCAGGCGCTAAAGCACAAAAATCAACTGGGCTTTTCGCTTCCTTATCAGCACGAGTTGGAAGTATTGGCGACAATTATCTTGGCGGTTGGTACAGCTATCGCGCTAGTAAAGCAGCACTCAATCAGTTGATAAAAACCTTATCTATTGAAGCATCAAGACGATTTAAACATTGCGTTGTCGTAGCAATTCACCCTGGAACCACAAATACATCGCTTTCCAAACCCTTCCAAGCAAATGTACCGGAAGAAAAGTTGTTTAGCACTGAATACGCTGTGTCAAAGATGATGAATGTTTTAGAAAACACCACGCTAGAGGATAGTGGCAAATTCTTTGCCTGGGATGGTAAAGAGATTGAGTGGTAACGAACCCTTAATCAAAGTCCGGTTCATCACCAAGCCTAGCATAAGGGAACTCCCCTATTTTCTTAAGACTGTAGTATTGATTTAACCCACCAATACCGACGTTATTAAATCCTTCTAAATCCATGTAGCCTTTTTCGTTAACCGCATCGTCAGGAAATATAATGGTTTGAATCTCTCCTATCATTAATCGTGTTCCATTTAATTCAATCGGTATTTGCTGACGGTATTTCACTCCTATTTTGATCAAAGACTCCTTAACAAAAGGAGCTTTAAAGTCATCTAAATATTCTTCACTAAAACCACACTCCTTGAATTCAGAGATCTCTCGAGGAAATTTTGTTGAGGTGTAGTGAGCGTTTTTTATGTACTCAGCACTGACGTGATTGATAGTAAAATAAGTGGTATCTAATATGTTCTGATAAGTATGTCGGGGAATCTCTTCAGTAGGCCGAGTCACAAAACCCACTAACGCTGGGTCGCTACCAAGATGTACCACCGAACTAATGATGGCTAAGTTGGTTTCACCATCAGACGAGACAGTACCAATCATGTTGGCAGGTTTGACGCCAGTAATACTGTTAATTAAATTAAGTCTAAACTTTCGATCCAAATTTTGGATCGCTCCAGCCGATAACATCATGGCTCACCTCCTAGTTGAGAACCAATCATGCCATATAGCAAGTCAAAATTAGGTGAAGGTTTTTTATATCACCAACAAATTCATAAACTCGTTAACAGGAGTATTCAGTAACGCTTCTTCATCTAGGCATAAATCAATAATTTCTTCGCCATGCCTTTTAGGAAAGCGCGTATAGACATTCTTCTTAAACTTATCTATCAAGACAGGAATCCCCTCTTCTCTACGCCTTCTATGACCGAGAGGGTATTCAACGATAACTTTATCGGTAGAGCTGCCGTCTTTAAAAAACACCTGCACAGCGTTTGCAATGCTGCGCTTACTGGGTTCATGATAATCCTTGGACCAGTCTTTATTTTCTTGGAGCGTCATCTTGTCACGCAAAGTATCGATTCGCGAATCTTGAGCAACATCATCTTCATAATGATCAGCGTTTAATTCACCAAATAATAAGCCACAGGCCACCATGTATTGAATACAATGATCGCGATCCGCTGGATTATGCAGTTCACCTTCTTTGGAAATAATGCGTATCGCAGACTCATGCGTGGTTAATTCAACCCGTTCGATATCATCTATCTTGTCCGCAACCTTATCATGCAGCTCAATAGCGGCTTCAACCGCGGTTTGTCCATGAAACTCTGCTGGATAGGATATCTTAAACAAAATATTTTCCATCACGTAGGAACCAAAGTCACGCTGGAAGCTAAAGGGTTTACCGTTAAACGACACATCATAAAAGCCCCAAGTTTTAGCGCTCAGCGCACTTGGATAACCCATCTCACCCGTCAGTGTCATCATTGCCAACCGCACTGCTCGTGACGTTGCATCGCCCGCAGCCCACGACTTACGAGAGCCAGTGTTAGGGGTATGACGGTAAGTCCTAAGCGATTGGCCATCAACAAAGGCCTGAGACACGGCATCAATAATGTCGTCGCGGCTACCACCCATCATTTGCGTCACAACAGCCGTTGAAGCAACTTTGACGAGAATCACATGATCTAAACCGACTCGATTAAAACTATTATCCAGCGCCAAAACACCTTGAATCTCATGCGCTTTCACCATGGCTTCTAAAACAGTTTTCATGGTCAATGGCGCATACCCTTCAGCAATAGACTGGCGGCTTAAAAAATCTGCAATCGCTAAAATGCCACCAAGGTTATCCGATGGGTGGCCCCACTCTGCCGCTAGCCACGTATCGTTGTAATCCAGCCAACGAATCATGCAGCCAATATCAAACGCCGCCTTAACAGGATCCATCTCGAATTGGGTGCCCGGCACTCGCGCACCATTAGGCACCACTGTCCCGGGCGCTAGTGGCCCTAGATGTTTTGTGCACTCAGGGTAGCGTAAAGCTAGCAAGCCACACCCAAGCGTATCCATCAGGCAGTATCGAGCTGTGGTCATGACCTCGTTGCTTTCGACGGTATAATCCGCAACATATTCTGCAATACGGACCAACTCTGCATCAGGTTCTGGGCGCACGTTCGACTCGACAGTTTTCGACTCACCTTTATTCGACATGGAAACTCCTTGCTCTTGATGAATGCTGTCCATTCACCTTAAACAGACGTAGCGCCTATCTCAAGCGGCAAATGTTAAGTTTTAAAAAGTCACTCCGTCATCAACGTCAAATAAATTTTCCCTCTGTTTAAAAATCAGACACAATGAAGCTCATAAAATAAACAACGAATCATGACATGAGTGCTCTCTACCCCGACACCTATTACGCTGCAACTAGAAATCAAACCATCACCAGCGACGAGTTTGTTGACAATCAAGAAGTCGAAACCTGTATCGTTGGCGGTGGTTATGCGGGACTAATGACAGCCTTGGGTTTAGTAGAACGTGGCCATACCAATATCGCCATCGTGGATAAGCATGGTATCGGCTATGGGTGTTCGGGACGAAACGGTGGCTTGGTGTTTGCAGGCTATTCGCTAGGCGCTAAAGCACTGGTGAAACAAGTTGGCATTGAGAAAGCAAAAGTGCTGTATCAATTTACTCAAGGCGCAGTGAGCCTGATTCGTCGCCGCGTGGTTCAGTACACCATCAACTGCGATTTAGTTGATAAAGGCGCGCTCTGGGCAAACTGGTTTAAAGACCAATCTATACTGCATGACGAGCAAGCCTTTATGCGCGACACCTTAGGTGTTAACTGGGACTATATTCCACCAGAAGAATTAAGCCACATGTTGAAAAGCGACCAGTATCACGGTGCTTTATTTGAACCAAACGCAATGCACTTCCACCCTCTTAATTACGCGCTTGGAGTTGCGAATGCACTGCAAAAGCAAGGCGTCAAAATACATCAAGAATGTGAAGTGCTGGATATCGATTACCAAAGCGCCACCAAGCAAATCAAAACCTCACAAGGCACCATTAAAGCTAAAAATATCGTCGTAGCTGGCGGGGGTTACATTGGTGACTTATTTAAACCTGTATCCAGCTCAATATTGCCCATCGCCACTTACGTTATGACCACGGAGCCGCTCGGCGAACGACTTTTAGACGCCATTCAAACACCATCAGCCGTGTACGATACACGGTTCGCTTTCGACTACTACAGACCGCTCAGAGATTCTCGAATACTATGGGGTGGGCGAATTCATGCACGTAAAGCCAAGCCCAAAGATTTAAACCATATCCTTAAACGCGACATGCTCAAAGTGTTCCCACAACTCGAAGGCGTCAAAGTCGATTACGACTGGCATGGCTGGATGGCTTACGCTAGACACCAAATGGTACAAATTGGAGAAGTTGCACCAAACGTCTGGTACAACACAGGGTTTGGTGGCCACGGCGTAGCGCCGACCACGGCTGCAGGTGAAATCGTTGCCGCCGCGATTACCAGCGAAAACGATCACTACAAGCATTTTCAACCTTGGGGCTTACCCTGGAATGGTGGCGTCTTTGGCCCCAGCGCCGCACAACTCAGTTACTGGTGGTACCAACTTAAAGACTGGTGGAAAGAAAAAACGGAATAACAAAGCCTCGAATAAAATTCGAGGCTTCAGGGACTAGTTAGGCTGGCCTCTCACAATAAACCCTGTATCCACACCAAACCAAAATTCGTTTTTGTCTTCGTCATAATACATGTGACGCACTGAGCCGCCGCTCTCAACAATCGTTTTACTGACAAACGCTTTTGAGTCCGTATCAAAGCCCAGCATCACGTTAGGATAAGGCCCAGTTTCCGCAAACCAAATACGTTCTTCGCTATCCAACACAGTACCGTAAGGCTGGCTATCATGACCGTTTGGCGATAACCACTCCGTAAACTTCTCAGCTTCAGGATTATACTGCCCCAAATAACCGCGGTTAAAATCCACATACCAAACCGAATCATCTGAAGTTATCTCCATACGACGTGGACGCGCTTTTTCACGTGGAATATCCACTTCTTTCAGCACCATGGTTTCGGGATCAACCGTCGCCAGTTTATTAGTACCAACCTTCACCACCCAGGGCTCGCCTTTTGAGTTCAACTTAATGCCGTAAGGACGCGAACCTTTTTCAGTACCTTTCACAAAACGCACTTCGCCCGACTCAACATCCAAATGCCCAATGACGTTCGAATGCTGGGCGGTAAACCAAATGTTCTCATCCTTATCGAAAACTAGAGTGTGCGGATCTTTTATCGCTTCAGGCATCGGGAACTGCTTAATATCGCCAGTCTCAGGATCGATTCTACCGATATGAGCATTTTGATTACCCGCATACCAAACGCCACCATCACTCGCCACGATTAAATTATGTGGATGCGAACCTTCTGGAACCGAAAACTGCTTCATTTCCCCAGTCTCAGGATCCAAACGAGCGATATAATTCCCCGCCTGCCCACAAAACCACACCATACCATCTGGTGCCACCGCAGGATCACGCGGACGACCGCCCCACTCGACCTCAAAAGGATTAAGTTCTAATAGAGAAGGTAAAGACGAACTGGATTCTTTTTTAGAAGAGCTTTTACTATCGGAAGCACTCGCCACCGAACTAAAAGCCAAACTTGATGCAAATAGCAGCGAAGAAATCACCACAGGAATAACTAAATAACGACGAAACATACTAACTCCATGGTTAAAAAGCTAGAAATCAGTATAAAGATATAGACACCATGTAGTAAAGCCACTGCTCGTCATACCGCGACTTGATCGCGGTATCCAGCGACTTTCAAGATAAGTGGTGCGTCACGACACACCCTACTCTTTTAAGTCTTCTTTAAACTGATGAACAATACGATGACCATTTAACTCAATAGTCTCCGTCTGACCATTGTAGATACTTATTCTCGAAGAACTTCTGCCCACTATCATCCCAGACAACACCAACTCAGAACCGTCATAAACAAAAGTACAATCGTGTTTGGCATTTGGAATTTCAGGTTTACAGGCTGTATAACTCGCCTTTTTAGTATCTACAGAGTATTTAGCAAACCGATATCCAACTAAGCTAATAGTAGAAGCGACTAGTGCGATATAAACAATAACAGCAAAAGTAGTAGTTAAAATACCTGCTGTAAGCATAGGAAGAACAGTATATTCAAACTTTTTATTCTTTAGGTTTCTCCGAAGCCACAGTCTAATTTTATTTTTGTGGTCTTTTTCTTTAGAAGATCTAACAGCATTATCAAAGAAAATATAGAAAGTGATAAAAACAACCAAAAAAACAAGTGTAATCACATAAAACTGCCAGCTCCTATCCATCAGCCATAAAAAGCCCAGTAGAATAAACTCACCAGTCTTTTGTACTCCAAGAGCAATATACTCATGGAAGGAAGCACTAGAAATTGCTTGGTCTACGCCAAACTCACTATAAAACGTATGTGAATACTGCCAGCCCACAAGGTAAAAGTAAGGAGCAATCATCCCTGCCAGAATTACCAGCCAACGTTTAATCCATTTTTCTTTTATCAAAGTTATATCCTTATTAAATTAATTGTACTCTGGCCACATTTATTATTTTTTAATAACTAGAACACTAATTTAAACGTTAGCTTTAAACTCTTCCTGGTCAATAAATAACTCAATATTTTTCATTATTCGTCTTAAATAACTTATTGTTTCTTTTTTAATCGCCTCAAGATCTTGGAAAGTATAGTCTCTACCACACTCTTGAAATGAAATATTACCATGAGCTAAATCATTTCTTTTTGTTTTTACTAAGTGCAGTCTACTTCCTCTATTAGAGGTGTAATGCGTTCTAGTTGAAAATCCAAACTTTTCACCAAAGGCTCGTATTTTTTGTCCATCAATATTACCTGAAATCACTTTGTCTGAGTCAAAAGAAAGGTTAAACACCTCATCTAATACACTTCCTGCTATAGCCTCATGCAGGTCATCAATACTATAGTCTTTAAATTTCTTATGGTGCTCTTTGAGCCAAATCTTCTGAAACTCCCCTTTTAAGTCTTTATAACGAATTGAGCTAACGGTTACGGTATCGTATATATGCTGCAACGAAAGAGATACTGCAGACTCTATAAGGTTATATAGAAGCAGAAAAACGTTAGCTTTTAACGTCTTATGAAGCGTTTCAGTGATTTTTTGTTTTTTATGTGTGTGCTTTTCCTCAAAAAAAAGAAAAGCATTTTCTTCGACAATTTTGTATAAAAATCTAAAGTAATGGTCTATCTCATATACTTTCTTTTCGAAGTCTTCCTTTATATGATTCATAACTTCCCTAATAATTTATCTCTCACAAACTCTATTCTACTTTTTATAGCAGACGGTGCATTTTGCCCCCCCTTTGTGATTAACTCCTTAAACTCTTTTTCTTCTATCCAGTCAACATTTTCTACTTTGAGCCTTGGATTTTTTTCTAAAGCTAAAAATACACCAACAGAAATAGAATCAAATCTTACTCTAGGTGTTTTAGAGGAATCTTCACTTTTTTTAAAGCCGTAAGGGAAGTTTTTGTCTACAAACTTTAACATTTTCCTAAATTTCCTAAGCTCTTTTTCCTCATCAAGTTTGCGATTCTTTTTCCTTGTGTATTCATTCAGGAAGTCATTAACTCCAGTTTTAACATTCTCGTACTCTTCTGAGTAAGCAAAAAATCTTATAATTAATTCTTGTGGCTCACCTCTTTTTTCCATATTCTCCGTAAATTCAGTATTATTTATAAAGTAATTATCTTTTGAGCATTTGTCATACACAAAATCGATAAACTTACCTCCAAAAATACCTTTCCTTTTTTCCATATCTTTCAACAAAGAGCTACCGGTATTAATTCTCTCAAACATCATAAATCTTACGTCTTCATCACTTTTATCAGTTAAAGATATCATTCTGATTGTTGAGTTTTTAAACTTCCTTTGTCTAGCTGGAGAGAAGTCTTCAAATTTTAACCCATTAGCTTTGTCCAAAACTTCTAAACTATCAAGAGCGAAATCATTATTAATAAAACTAGTTAGTGTTCTTAACCGTTGGGAGCCATCAACTACCTCAAGCCTTCCATCATCTACATCTGCCGTAAATATATAAGGTATAGGTAGTCCTAATAGAACTGACTCTATAAACTTTGACTTCCTTTTTTTATCCCAAACAAACTTTCTTTGGTATGCTGGAATGAAAATATCGTTTTGATCTTCCTTTAGCCCTACAGAATACTTATTCACTAATAGTTCTATAGTAAATTCTTTTATATCAAAATCGACTGTTCTTTGTAATTTTCTTATTTGAAGTTCTGTTTCGCTGTCATTACTCATACTATTCTCCTAATATACTGGATGAATAATCCCATAAAAAAGGCCACAAAACAATGTGGCCTTAAGAAAGGCACTGGATTATGAAATACGCCCGTGTATTTCACCAAAGGCCAGCTTCGCTGTTCAAATCGCTCCCTGCGATTTAGTCCGTGGTTGAACCACAATATGACAAAAGGAGAGTTAGAAGAAATCCCCGGGTACTCTTACCCAGCCTTCCATCAGGATTCTAGCGCTACGACTCATAAAGACTTTTTTGGCGATCCATTGGCTGTTTTGGAGCTCGGTTTCTGCGCCAACTTTTAAGGTGCCTGATGGATGACCAAAGACAACGCTTTGGCGATCACCGCCACCGGCGGCTAAGTTTACTACCGTGCCAGGAATGGTTGAGGCTGTGGCGATGGCTACCGCGGCTGTGCCCATCATGGCGTGGTGGAGCTTGCCCATAGACAAGGCGCGTACATTGAGATCGATATCGCTGGCGCTGATGTCTTTACCGCTAGAGGACACGTAGTCTGCTGGTTTAGCTACAAAAGCGACTTTAGGCGTGTGCTGACGGTTAGCGGCTTCTTCGATGTTTTCGATAAGGCCCATCTTCACTGCCCCATGTGCTCGAATCGTTTCAAACATCTCTAACGCTTCGTCGTCGTTGTTAATGGCTTCCTGTAACTCGGTGCCGTTGTAGGTTTTGCCATTAAAGTTAATTTCGTCAACGTTTAAGAAAATCGTTGGAATACCCGCGGTAATCATAGTTGCTTTGAAGGTACCGATGTTCGGTACTTCTAGCTCGTCTACCAGGTTACCCGTTGGGAACATAGAGCCTTCGCCAGCTGGGTCGAGGAAATCCACCTGCACTTCTGCTGCTGGGAACGTGACGCCATCAAGAATAAAGTCGCCAGTTTCTTGTACCTGACCATTGGTGATCGGTACATGAGCAATAATAGTTTTCTCGATATTAGCCTGCCAGATACGCACTTCGGCATGACCATTTTCTGGAATACGATCAGCGTTGACGAGGCCACTGTTAATGGCGAAAGAGCCAACCGCCGCGGTTAAGTTACCGCAGTTACCACTCCAATCGATAAAAGGCTTGTCGATTGAAACCTGACCAAACAAGTAGTTCACATCATGATCGGCAATGTCGCTTTTCGACAAGATGACCGTTTTACTGGTACTCGACGTAGCGCCACCCATACCATCAGTATGTTTACCGTAAGGATCAGGACTCCCCACGACACGAAGTAACAAAGCATCACGCGCTGGCCCCGGAACTTGCGCCTCTTCTGGCAAATCTGTGAGGTTAAAGAAAACACCTTTACTGGTTCCGCCACGCATGTAAGTGGCTGGTATCTTGATCTGTGGAAGAAATGTTTGTGACATGGGTTTAACCTTTTATTCTTGTCATTCTGCACGACGATGCGAAATCTAGTAAGTTGTTTTAAAGGCTCTGGATCCCGCGGTAAACGACCAATGGAAGTCCTTGGTACCGCGGGATGACAAAGTAGCTATATATAGTTCTAACTCGCTGCTAAGAAGTCCTTAGCGAATCTTTGCAACACACCGCCTGCTTCATAGATATTTACTTCTTCCGCAGTGTCTAAACGGCAAATCATTGGCACTTCTACACGCTCGCCGTCTTTACGCTTAATAACCAACGTCATTGTCGCACCTGGTGCGATATCACCTTCGACGTCGTAAGTCTCAGTACCGTCGATGTTGAGCGTTTTACGCGTTGTGCCTTCTTCGAATTGAAGTGGCAATACGCCCATACCGATTAAGTTAGTGCGGTGAATGCGCTCAAAGCCTTCTGCGGCAATCACTTGTACGCCCGCTAGACGCACACCTTTCGCCGCCCAGTCACGCGAAGAACCTTGACCATAATCAGCACCAGCCACAATAATTAGCGGCTGTTTGCGCTCCATGTAGGTTTCAATCGTTTCCCACATGCGCATTTCTTTACCTTCCGGCTCAAGGCGCGCTAATGACCCTTGCTTCACTTCGCCATTTTCATCACGAACCATTTCGTTCAACAGTTTTGGATTAGCGAAAGTTGCACGTTGTGCGGTTAAGTGATCACCACGGTGCGTTGCGTAAGAGTTATAGTCCTCTTCTGGCACGCCCATCGAATCTAAATAAGCACCAGCAGCGCTCGACTTTTGAATCGCATTCGATGGTGACAAGTGATCTGTCGTAATATTATCGCCCAATACTGCTAACGGACGCATATCTTTCATGCTGCGCTCACCAGCCAACGCCCCTTCCCAGTAAGGAGGACGGCGAATATAAGTACTCATTGGACGCCAGTCATACAATGGGTCAGTTTTATCACCCATATCCACTTCAACGTTAAACATAGGCTCATAAACATCACGGAACTGCTGTGGCTTCACGCTTTCCGAAATAATTGAATCAATTTCTTCGTCCGTTGGCCAAATGTCTTTCAAGGTTATTGGGTTGCCGTCTTGGTCAGTGCCTAAAACGCCTTTTTCAATATCAAAACGAATCGTACCCGCAATAGCATAAGCCACAACTAATGGCGGCGATGCCAAGAACGCTTGATCCGCGTGCGGATGAATACGACCGTCAAAGTTACGGTTACCAGAAAGAACGGCTGTCGAATATAAGTCACGCTCTTCGATTTCTTTCTTAATTTTAGGGTCTAATGCACCGCTCATGCCGTTGCACGAAGTACAGGCATAACCGACCACACCAAAACCAAGCTTTTCCATTTCAGGCAATAAGTTTGACTCTTCTAAGTAAGCGGTTACGGCCTTAGAGCCCGGTGCTAAAGAAGTTTTCACCCACGGCTTACGCGTTAAGCCAAGTTTGTTAGCGTTGCGCGCGATAATACCTGCGGCAATCATGTTGCGAGGGTTGCTGGTATTAGTACAGCTCGTAATCGCTGCGATAATACAAGCGCCATCCGGCATTTTGCCTTCTTCGATCTCGTAATCTTTTACGATGCCTTTTTCAGCCAAATCGGATGTTGAGACACGCGCGTGAGGGTTCGATGGCCCTGCTAAGTTACGACCTACCGATGATAAATCAAACGTTAATACACGCTCGTATTCGGCTTTGGTTAAACCATCTGCCCATAAGCCCGTTTCTTTTGCGTATTGCTCGACTAACTTAACTTGCTCGTCGTCACGGCCAGTAAGCTTTAAATAATCAATGGTCTGCTCGTCGATGTAGAACATACCAGCAGTCGCGCCATATTCTGGCGTCATGTTTGAAATCGTCGCGCGGTCGCCTAGCG
>Ga0208833_1000290_pt1 | contig 14063 bp, 15 predicted proteins | sample DeeseametaMP1788_FD_184181 | JGI IMG/M metagenome (GOLD analysis project Ga0208833, IMG submission 184181) | Marine microbial communities from the Deep Pacific Ocean - MP1788 (SPAdes) | ecosystem: Environmental > Aquatic > Marine > Oceanic | place: North Pacific Ocean | collected 2011-05-03 | reverse complement strand
AGGCGCGACGAAGGCGTCGTGATCGGCCATCAGCTTGGCGGCGAGCGGCGCGATGTTTTCCGCCAGCATGTCCTTGTAGGCGGCATCGTCCGCAAGATGGACCTTGCCCACGCCCGCGATCTTCGCGGCGGCATCGGCCACGCCCGCGCAGTCTGCCCCTGCAACCAGCAGGTGCACGTCGCCGAGCTTGGACGCGGCGGTGACCGCAGCCAGCGTCGCGTCCTTCACTTCTGTGTTGTCGTGTTCGACCAGAACCAGAGTTTTCATGTTCTTACCTCAATATCTCTAAGCGGGCGCAGGCCCTCAATCAGGCGATCCCGAGCGCCTTAACCTTGGCGACCAGCGCATCGACATCCTCGACCTTTTCGCCAGCCTGACGGACCGGCGGCTCGGAGACCTTGAGCGTCTTGAGGCGCGGCGCGGTATCGACGCCGAAATCGGCCGGGCTCTTGGTGTCGAGCGGCTTCTTCTTCGCCTTCATGATGTTGGGCAGCGAGGCGTAGCGCGGCTCGTTCAAGCGAAGGTCGGTGGTGACGATCGCGGGCAGGGTCAGCTTGACCGTTTCGAGGCCGCCATCGATCTCGCGCTTCACGGTGATCGAATCGCCTTCGAGCGTGATCGTGTTGGCGAAGGTGCCCTGCGGCCGGTCGAGCAGTGCGGCGAGCATCTGGCCCGTCTGGTTGCTGTCGTCCGAAATCGACTGCTTGCCCAGCAGTACGAGGCCGGGCTGTTCTTCCTCGACGATCGCCTTGAGGATCTTGGCGACGGCGAGCGGCTCCAGATCTTCATCGGATTCGACAAGGATTGCACGGTCCGCACCCATGGCGAGCGCGGTACGCAGCGTTTCCTGCGCCTTTGCCGGGCCGACCGAGACCGCGACGATCTCTTCGGCATTGCCCGCTTCCTTGATCCGGATCGCTTCTTCGACCGCGATCTCGTCGAACGGGTTCATGCTCATCTTGACGTTGGCGAGGTCGACTCCGGAGCCGTCCGCCTTGACGCGGGGCTTCACGTTGTAATCGATCACCCGCTTGACGGGCACGAGTATTTTCATCGGTTGTCCTTTCGCGTGGATGGCACGGCGAGGGCTCGCCGGGCCGCGGAATGCTATATCTGTTCCAATGGCTGCGGGCGGTGTTGCGTTCCGGAAACAGCGCCGTCAAGGGCGCGTTCGGTGCGCCGCGAGAGCGTAGCGTCAGGTATGCCGCCCCCGCGCCTCCCCCGCCTATGGCCAAGCGCCTGCGAATCATCTGACAACACGACGGAACCGTCGCACCGCAGGGGGTTTGGACTATCATGGCGGATACCCCCAAGACCGTGTGCGGCATTCTCGATCGGCTGACCGATATCGGCGATCGCAACGACCGGGCGACGATTGGCGACATCGTCGAATCCTTCGGCAGCCGGTCCTATGGCCCGGTTCTGCTGGTGCCCGCGCTGATCGGCATATCGCCTGTCGGCGGGATTCCGGGCGTGCCGACCTTCCTCGCCGTCACGCTGCTGCTGATCGCGGTGCAGCTGGTGTTCGGCAAACAGCATCTATGGCTGCCCGGCTTCCTCGAGAACCGCTCGGTCGAAGGCGAAAAGCTCGCCAACGCGGCGGAGGATATGGAGAAGGTCGGCGCATGGCTGGACAAGATCTTCCACGGGCGGCTGGAGATCTTCACCGGGCCAACCGCGGCGCGCATTGCTGCGGCGGTGATTGCGCTGCTGTGTCTGGCAGTGCCGCCGCTCGAACTGCTGCCCTTCGCGGTCGCCCTGCCGATGGCGGTGATCGCCGCGTTCGGCATCGCGCTGACCGTGCGTGACGGGCTGCTGATGCTGATCGCCTTTCTGGGTAGCGGCGCGGCGTTCTACGTCGTCGTTACCAAGGTGCTGCTCGGGGGAGGCGGCGGCGCGGCTAGCGGCGGGATGTTCTAGGCTCGCACCCGGCCATGGACCGCAATGAGAAACGGGGCGCGAAAGTCTCCTCTCGCGCCCCGCTTTGCTGATCGGTCCACCGAATGATGGGTCCGGGCTTACTTGGCCTTGTTGACCTCGGCCACGATCTTCTTGGCGGCATCGCCCAGATCGTCTGCGGGCACGATCGCGAGGCCGGAGTTGGCGAGGATTTCCTTGCCCTTTTCGACGTTCGTGCCTTCGAGGCGAACCACCAGCGGAACCTGGATGTTCACTTCCTTGGCCGCCGCGACGATGCCGTCGGCGATCACGTCGCACTTCATGATCCCGCCGAAGATGTTGACCAGGATACCTTCGACAGCCGGGTCCTTCAGGATCAGCTTGAACGCCGCGGTCACCTTCTCTTTGTTGGCACCGCCGCCAACGTCGAGGAAGTTGGCCGGGAACGCGCCGTTGAGCTTGATGATGTCCATCGTCGCCATGGCGAGGCCGGCGCCGTTGACCATGCAGCCGATATTGCCGTCGAGCTTGATGTAGGCGAGGTCGTATTCGCTCGCTTCGACTTCGGCTTCGTCTTCTTCGGTGACGTCGCGCAGCTTTTCGACTTCTTTCTGGCGATACATCGCGTTCGAATCGAAGCTCATCTTGGTGTCGAGCACCAGCAGATTGCCATCTTCGGTTTCGACCAGCGGATTGATCTCCAGCATCGCGCAGTCATAGGCGAGGAAGGCTTCGTAAAGCTGCTTGGAGAGCTTCTGCGCCTGTTTGTTGAGGTCGCCTTCCAGCTTCAGCGCGAAGGCCACCGCGCGGCCGTGGTGCGGCATGAAGCCCTGCGCCGGGTCGATAGTGATGGTGGTGATCCGCTCGGGCGTTTCGTGCGCGACGGTTTCGATGTCCATCCCGCCCTCGGTCGAAGCCACGATGGCGACTTCGCCGCTCGCACGGTCGACCAGCAGCGCGAGGTAGTATTCCTTCGCGATGTCGACGCCATCGGTGACGTAGAGGCGGTTCACTTCCTTGCCCGCATCGCCGGTCTGCACGGTGACCAGCGTGTTACCGAGCATTTCGCGCGCAGCCTCTTCGACCTCTTCGATCGACTTGGCGAGACGCACGCCGCCCTTCGCGTCGGGGCCCAGTTCCTTGAACTTGCCCTTGCCGCGACCACCGGCATGGATCTGCGCCTTCACGACATAAAGCGGGCCGGGCAGCTGCTTGGCACCCGCGACGGCTTCTTCGACATTCATCGCAGGGATGCCCTTGGGGATGGCGATTCCGTGCTCGGCAAGCAGTTCCTTGGCCTGATACTCGTGAATGTTCATGGGGCGGTGGGTCCTTCGTGGCTGACAGCGTGATATAGGTATTCGTGGGGCGCCTAAGCATGGATGCGCCCGCTTGAAAAGGGCGAGAACCGGACGCACATGCCAAGTGCCAGTTATGATCGACTATCCCCGCCTTGAAGCCATCCTGCGCGAAGCGGGACGAATCGCCATGAATCGCTGGCCCGGCGCGGGAAACAGCGTGGAAGTGTGGGACAAGGGGACCAACGATCCGGTGTGCGAAGCCGATCTGGAGGTCGACACCTTCCTGAAGCGCGAACTGCGCGCCCTGCTGCCCAGCGCGGGCTGGCTCTCCGAAGAAAGCGCCGAGAATGCCGAGCGGCTGGACGACCGGCTGGTGTGGGTGGTCGACCCGATCGACGGCACCCGCGACTTCATCCGCGGCCGCACCGGCTGGGCGGTGTCGGTCGCGCTGGTATCCTCGGGCAGATCGCTGATTGCCGCGCTCGAAGCGCCTGCGCGCGAGGAAAGCTGGCGGGCGACGGCAGGACGCGGCGCGACCCTCAACGGAGAGGCGCTCGCCACATCGCGGCGCGAACAGCTGGATGGTGCGCGGGTTCCCGCCAATGATCTGGCCAAAGACGATCGCGGCTTCACCAAGGTCGAGCAGCCCAATGGCATCGCCCTGCGCGCCGCGATGGTCGCTGCGGGACAGGCGGACCTGCTGGCCACCATGCGCTGGGGCTACGAGTGGGATATTGCCGCTGCGACCCTGATTGCGCGCGAGGCAGGCGCTTCGGTGAGCGATATTTTCGGCCAGCCGCTGGGATACAACAAGCGCGACCCGCGCAGTTTCGGGCTGCTGGTATGCGCGCCCACGCTGCGCGAACCGGCGATCGAGCATTTCGGCCCGCGGGCGCGCGAACTGCTGGCCCAGAGCAAGGCGCGATAACTCCGATCACAAAAAGGGGCCGACGCATCGCTGCGGCGGCCCCCTTGGTATTCAATACCGAAGCAGCAGAAATCAGCGGCGCGCGGCGGCCACTTCTTCCTGGCTGATCGGAACGATCTTGATTTCAACGCGGCGGTTGAGCGGCTCGTTCACGTTGTCGCCGGTGCGAACGCGCAGGTACTGCGGGTCTTCACCATAGCCGCGGGTCGCGATGCGGGCGCGCGAGACACCCTGCGAGACGAGGTAATTGGCGACCGCCTGGGCGCGCTGTTCGGACAGCTGCTGGTTATAACTCGGGCTGCCGGTGGTGTCGGTGAAGCCGTACACGTCGATCAGCGAGTTGGGGTAGCGGATCATGCTCTGCGCCACGGTGTCGAGCGTGCGCTGGAAGCTCGGATTGATGTTCGCCGAGTTGGTAGCGAAGGTCACGCCGTCGGGCAGGCGCACGAGAATCGCGTCCTGATCGCCGATTTCCTCGACATCGACGCCGCTGCCGGCGGTCTGCTCGTCAAGTTCGCGAATCTGGTCGTCGAACTGGTCGCCAAGAACTGCGCCGGCCGAACCGCCGATGCCGGCACCGATGATACGGGCCGCGCCGCCGCCGATAATATCGCCCAGCAAATAGCCGAGCGTGCCGCCGACTGCCGCACCGATCGCGGTGCGCGAAACCTTCTGCTCGCCGGTATTGGGGTCGGTAACGCAGGCGGAGGTGCTCACCAGCGCCGCAATGGCTACCGACGAGAGAATAAGACGGGGGGTTTTCATGAACTTGGTATCCCTTTGTGGTTTTTATGCGCGCCCCCTCGGGCGCAGGTGGGGGGCTTCGCGTCCCACCCACGCTAGCCGGTTGGTCAACGCCGCCCGCTTCCCGCTTGTTCCCGGCGGCCTGAACAAGCCGGTTCACGGCTGGCGTGGCGCAAGATTTATGCTAGCGCGGCAGACACCGTGACACCTTTCCCCTGGACAGACCTGATCATCATTGCCGGATTGATCGTGCTCAATGGCGTCTTCGCGATGTCGGAGCTGGCGATCGTTTCGGCCAAGCACACCCGCCTGCAGGCCAAGGCGGAGGGCGGCAGCGTTGCCGCGGCAACCGCGCTGGAGCTGGCGGGCGATCCCGGCAAGTTCCTCTCCACCGTGCAGATCGGGATCACTTTGGTGGGGATCATTGCCGGCGCTTACTCGGGCGCGAGCCTGGGCGGCCCGGTGGGCGAACGAATCGGCGATCCGCTGGGGCTGTCGGCCGACCGCGCGGAGCAGGTCGGCTTCATCCTGGTGATCGTGCTGACCACCTATGCCAGCCTGGTGATCGGCGAGCTGGTGCCCAAGCAGCTCGCTCTGCGCTCTGCCGACCGGATCGCGATGGTCATGGCGCAGCCGATGAAATGGCTCGCGAGGATCGCCGCGCCGGTGGTGTGGGTGCTCGATTTCTCCTCCGCCACCATCGTCCGCCTGTTTGGCGTGCGTCCGGGCGGTCAGAACAGCGTCACCGCCGAGGAACTGCAGATGCTGTTTGCCGAGGCGACCCGCAGCGGGGTGCTGGAGGCTGACCAGAGCGCAATTCTGAAAGGCGTGGTTAGGCTGGCCGACCGCCCCGTGCGAGAGGTGATGACCCCGCGCACCGAGCTCGACTGGATCGATGCCGATGCCGACCGGGCCGAGATCGAGGCGACGATCGGCGACACGCCGCACTCGCTGCTGCCGGTGGCGGAAGGCTCTGCCGACAAGGTCGTGGGCGTGGTGAAGGTGCGCGAAGTGCTTGCCGCGATGCTGACAGGCCAGCCGTTCAAGCTGACCGACCTGGCCAAACGCGTGGAGGTGGTGCCCGACCAGCTCGACGCGATGGACGCGCTGCGCGTGCTCCAGCAGGCCGAAGTGGCGATGGCCATGGTCCACGACGAGTATGGGCATCTCGACGGGATCGTGACCCCGATCGACCTGCTCACCGCGATCGTCGGCCAGTTCGAAAGCGACAAGGATCAGGGCGAAATACCCGAGGTGATCGAGCGCGCGGATGGATCGCTGCTGATCTCCGGCAGTCTCGATGCGGAATCGCTCGGCGACCGGCTGGCGCTGGATTATGGCGAGGATCGCGAATTCGCGACCGCCGCGGGCTTCGCGCTCTCGGTGCTCAAGCATCTGCCGGAAGAGGGCGAGGTGTTCACCCATCAGGGCTGGCGATTCGAGATCGTCGATATGGACGGGCGCAAGATCGACAAGCTGCTGGTGCAGCAGAACGACTCGCCCGGTTCGGTTGCGACGGCCGATCTTGCCCAGTGACAGCCGGGGGTGACGGAACGGGCCCGCTCACGGGGCATTCGACCATCATGAGTACATCCCGCGATATCTGGTTGATCACGAACGAAGGCAGTGGATCGGTGCGCGAGGAGCTGCTCGCCGACCTGCACGAGGCGTGCGAGCGCTCGAGCCTGTGCATTGCCGAGCGTACGACCTTCCCCTCCGAAGAGATACCTTCGCCTGCCGAACTCGACCAGCGGGGTATCGACACCGTCGTCACTCTGGGCGGTGACGGCACGATCAATGCCGTCATCGCGGCGCTGGCCGGATGGGGCGGGGCGGTTTTGCCGCTGCCGGGCGGCACGCAGAACCTTCTGCCCAAGCGGGTCCATGGCGAGGCGGGGGTCCACGAGGTGATCGAGGCGTTCTCCACCGGAAAGGCGCGCCGGGTCCGGCCGCAGATCATCCGCTCGTCAAAGGGCATCGCGCTGGCAGGGCTGCTGGTCGGCCCCGGGACCAGCTGGAACGAGGTGCGCGAGGCGCTGCGTGCGGCCGATGCGGGTGCGATGCTCACCGCAGCGGGTGCCGCGATCCAGAACACTGCCGGCCAGCCGCCGGTGCGGATCCGGCAACCCGATGCGGGCGCGCCCGAAGGCTACCCGATTGTGGAGCTGATGCCGCATGCCGGGGGGATCGAGATCGCCGCCTATCATGCCCGGACCGGGGCGGATTTCGTTGCCCAGACCTGGGCGCTGCTGCGGCAGGAATTCCGCGAGGGTCCGCACGACACCCTCGGCCCGTTTCAGGAAACCACGCTCGCCAGCACGGGCGCTCAGCCGCTCGACCTGCTGCTGGACGGGGAGCCCGCCCATGGCGACGCGACGGAGACATTCGCGCTCGACAAAAGTCCCGTCGATCTGATCGCGACACTGGCGCAAGAGGACTGACCTGATGGCCGAGACGCTGCTGTTCCATGTCAGCGACATTCACTTCGGGCTCGAAAACAACGAGGCGCTCGACTGGTTCGCCGCCGAGGTCGCGCGGATGCGGCCCGATGCGGTCGCGATCACCGGCGACCTGACGATGCGTGCGCGCCACCACGAATTTCGCGCGGCGGAAGAGTGGATTGGCACCCTGCAGGCCCCCGCCACGCTCGATGTCGGCAATCACGACATGCCCTATTTCAACCTGATCGAGCGGTTTGTAACGCCCTACAAGCGGTTCGGGCGGCTCACGGAGATTGTCGAGCGGGAGATCGACCTGCCAGGGATCGCGCTGGTGCCGCTGAAGACCGCCGTGCGCGCGCAGCCCCGCTTCAACTGGTCCAAGGGTTGGGTCACGGGCCGCGCGCTGGAGGATTGCCTCGCGCGGATCGACGCGCTGCCCGCTGGCACCCGCGCGCTGGTGACCGTGCATCATCCTTTGCGCGAAGTCGGTACGCAAGGCACCGCGATGACCCGCGGCGGCTCCAATGCGTTGGCTGAGCTGGCGAAGCGCAATGTGCTTGGCGTGTTGTCCGGCCATGTCCACGACGCGTTCGAGATCATGGAGGACACGCCCCACGGCCCGGTCCGCATGATCGGTGCGGGCACGCTGTCGCAGCGCCTGCGCTCCACCCCGCCGAGCTTCAACGAGCTGCGCTGGGATGGCGAGACACTGCGGGTGCATATCCGCAATCTCGAGAATATCGACGACGAGGCGATGAAGATCGACGACGTCCCCGAGGACGCGCATCCGCCGCGCGAAGAGGGCGAACCGGTCGCGCCCGTCGGCGCTGTTCCGCGCACCGATCCGCCGGTGAGTTGATCCGCGCACGCGGAAAACCAGTTTCCCAAACAAAAAGGGCGGCGCCTCGCGGCACCGCCCCTCCTGGTGATCCGTTGTTCTTGTAGCTTAGCGCTTCGAGAACTGGAAGCTGCGGCGTGCCTTGGCCCGGCCGTACTTCTTACGCTCGACCACGCGGCTGTCGCGGGTCAGGAAGCCTGCCGCCTTGACCGTGCCGCGCAGCGCGGGCTCGTACTTGGACAGTGCCTGCGCGATGCCGTGCTTCACCGCACCGGCCTGGCCCGACAGGCCGCCGCCGCGAACGGTGGCGATCACGTCGTACTGGCCTTCGCGATCGGTGATCGCGAACGGCTGGTTGATGACGAGGCGCAGAGTCGGACGTGCGAAATAGGTTTCCTGCTCCTTGCCGTTGATCGTGATCGTGCCCTTGCCCGGCTTGATCCAGACGCGGGCGACCGCGTCCTTGCGGCGACCGGTCGCGTAGGCGCGGCCATGCTGGTCCAGCTCCTGCTCGCGCAGCGGCGCGGTGCTCTGGGCAACCACGGCGGCGTCGGCAGCAGGCGCATCACCCGCGATGTTCGCGAGATCGGCGAGATCGCGCACGCTCTCGGCCTTTTCGGACCCTTGCGATTCGTTCTGGTTCTTGTCGTCGGCCATTATGCGAGAGCCTTGTTCTTGCGGTTCATCGAAGCAACGTCGAGCACCTCGGGCTTCTGCCCGTCGTGCGGATGCTCGGTGCCGGCATACAGGTGCAGCGCCTTCATCTGCTGGCGACCAAGCGGCCCGCGCGGAATCATGCGCTCGACAGCCTTTTCCACCACACGCTCGGGGAACTTGCCCTCGAGGATCTTGGCGGGCGTGGTTTCCTTGATGCCGCCGGCATAGCCGGTGTGCTTGTAATACTTCTTGTTGCCCATCTTGCGGCCGGTGAACTTCACCTTGTCCGCATTGAGGATGATCACGTGATCACCGCAATCGACGTGCGGGGTGTAGCTCGGCTTGTGCTTGCCGCGCAGGATGTTCGCAACGATCGAGGCGAGGCGGCCCACAACGAGGCCTTCCGCGTCGATCACGTACCAGTTCTTTTCGACCTCGGCCGGTTTGATCGACCGGGTCATCTTGCTGAGCGCCTTCATGGCTATCGTGTCCCTCGAGAATTAGGGGGGTCTCGCCGGAGGATGAAACGCGTGTTTCGCCGATTCGCCCAGCCGGTCGTGGAGCGCGCTAATGCGTCCGAAGGCCTCCCAAGTCAAGCAATCTCGGGGGTTAGAGAAGAGGTATTATAATACCGTGGCGTATAGCCGCCAGGTTTCGCCGGCCCTGCGCGCACTCTCGCCAATCGTTGTAATCGCTTCGCGCACGAAGCTTTCGAGCAGCCCGGACGCCGGGTCTGCCTGCGCCATTTCGCGCAGTTCGACCCGGCCCTGCCCGCCGTCCGCCAGGGCGACCTCGCGGGTCGCCGTCCTGTCCCGGGGGGCAGGGAAGAGGAGGTCGGATGGCAGGTGTGAAAGCCAGCCCATCTGCCGCTGCGAAAGCTGGGCGACGAATTCTCGCACGTTCAGATCGACGGCGGGCGCGGACGAATGGCCCGCGACATAGTCTGCCACAGCCTCGATTACCGTGTCGGGGAGAGGATCGAGCGCGCTATCGCCGGGCAGATCGACGATCGTCCCGCTGGCCGAGAGCCGCAGGGGCAGCAGGCTGGCTGCCCGCTGCTCCTCCAGCCGGGCGAGTGCGGCGAGCGCCGGCGGCGCGTCGACCACGCTCATCACCTGCTCCCCGGTCACTTCAACACCGCCGCGAGCCGCCGCATCGAACCGGATCAGCCAGCCGCGATTGACGATGATAGCCTTGCCGTCGAACAGGTCGCGCCGCAGCACGCGCTCGAGCCGGAATTCGCCCTGAGGAACGGCGTGCGCGGCGAGCAGCGAAGCGGGGTGCAGGGCAAGCGGCGCAAACCCGACCAGACCAAGCCCCGTCAGAAAGCCGCGCCGCTCCATCTTTGGCTGACCGCCCAGCGCCGCCAGCCAGGCCGTCGTGGCCTTGCCAGCGCTGTCCGCGCGCCAACCGAGAATGGCGGGCGCTTCATATTGGTGCAGCGTTTCCAGACGCGCGACGGCATCGTCCAGCCGCTCGGCATTGGTCTTGAACAGGATCGCGATCTCCTCGCCCTCGCCGCGCTCGCCATCCCATTCGAACAGCGACTTGATCCGGCCGATCACATTGGCACAGGCAATCAGCCGCTCGTCCAGCAGTTGCGAGGCGACCGCGCGGGCGTCCTCTCGAGTGGCGAACACGGTGTATATCAGCGCGCTCACGCGGCGAGCCCCTCCATCCTGCTGGTCCGTTGGCCCAGCGAGTGGGCCGAGGCGGCAGTGGCGGCGACCAGCAGGGCACCGGTCACCTGGTGGGCGACCGCGACCCAGATCGACACTCCCGTGACGACCGTGACGATCCCCAGCAGAACCTGCGTGCAGACGATCACCAGCAGAGCCTTGCCCGCGATCCCCTCGCGCCGGGAGGCTTGCAGGCCGAGCCAGACAAGCGCCGCGAAGGCGATCCACGCGAACCAGCGGTGGAGGAAATGCAGCAGGAAGGGATCATGCGTGAAGGCCCAGAACGCGCCCTGCGCCCAGTTCGCCTCGGGCAGGAAGCGGCCCTGCATCAGTGGCCAGGTGTTCGACGCCAGTCCCGCGTTAAGCCCCGCGACCCACGCGCCCAGCACGATCTGGATAAACAGAACCACGCCCGCCAGCGCGGCGAACGGGCGCAGCCGCGCCGGTCGTGCGCGCGGATCGCGCCTGAGCGTGCGCAGGTCGAGCGCGGTCCACACCAGCCCCGCCAGCGTAATCAGCGCGGTGCCGAGGTGGATCGAAAGCCAGAAATGGCTCACGTCGGTCATCTCGCCGCCGAGGCCGGAACGGACCATCAGCCAGCCGAACACGCCCTGCAGGCCGCCCAGCGCGAGCAGCGCGAGCAGCCGAGGCTTGTAGCCCCGCGGAATCCATCCGCGCACCCAGGCGAAGATCAGGGGTAGCGCAAACACCATTCCGATCAGTCGCCCGAGCAGACGGTGGAACCATTCCCAGAAGAAAATCCCTTTGAAGTCGGACAGCGTCATGCCCGCAGGCCCCGCCTCAAGCCGATATTCCGGGGTCGCCTGATATCTCGCGAACTCCGCCTGCCATGCCTGTTCGCTGAGTGGCGGCAGCACGCCTGTAACCGGGTCCCACTGGGTGATCGAAAGGCCGGACTCAGTCAGTCGGGTGATGCCACCGACCGCTACGATCGTGACCACCAGAGCGGCAACCACGATCAGCCACCACGCCAGCCAGCCGGGACGGGCGGTATCGATCATGCGCGGGGTGTCGGGGCGGCGGGATAACAGGCTTGCCATGGCGTCTGAATGCGTGCCCGCGCGCCCAGTTGCAAGCACGCAAACCTGCGCCAGGGCTGAATTTTCGCCCCGGTTATCTTGCAAAATAAAACAACGTCACATACTTGGCTGGCAATGGACATCCGCAGTCTCTCGAATCGTGTCCGTCTCGATGCGATGGGTATCGCCCTGTCCGCGCTGTGCGCGGTGCACTGCGTGCTGACCATCGTGGTGATTTCCTCGCTGGGCCTCGCGGGTGGCTGGCTGCTCGCGCCCGAACTGCACTGGTGGGGCCTTGCCGCCGCGACCATCATCGCCGGCGTCGCGATCGGTATCGGCGCGGTGCGGCACAAGCGGCGGATGCCCTTCGTGATCGCGATGACCGGGCTCACCTTCATGGGCGGTGCGCTGGCCGCGCCGCACGGGGTGGAAGAAGCCGCGCTGACGATCATCGGCGTGGCGCTGGTTTCGCTTGGCCACGTGCTCAACCTGCGCAGTTCGAGCGACCACAGGCACGGCATTGTCTTGCGCGAACGGCGCTGAGGCCCCAAGTCGCCCGGCCATGAGCGACACCAGATCCATCCAGCTAAACGGCGAGAGCCGCACCACCACCGCCCCCGACATCGCCGCGCTCGTGCGCGAACTCGGCCTCGCGCCGGAAAAGGTCGCGGTTGAGCATAATGGCGAGATCGCCCCGCGATCGCAGCTGGCCGAGATCGCGCTGAGCGATGGCGATTCGCTGGAGATCGTGCACTTCGTGGGCGGAGGCGACCATGCGGCGCACGACGATGACACGTGGAGTGTCGCCGGGCGCACCTTCCGCTCTCGCCTGATCGTGGGCACCGGCAAGTACAAGGACTTCGCGCAGAACGCCGCCGCGCTGGAGGCTAGCGGCGCGGAGATCGTCACCGTCGCGGTGCGGCGCGTGAACGTGTCCGACCCCAATCAGCCGATGCTGACCGATTTCATCGATCCGAAGAAGGTCACCTACCTGCCCAATACCGCGGGCTGCTTCACTGCCGACGAGGCGGTGCGCACGCTGCGTCTTGCGCGCGAGGCGGGCGGCTGGGATCTGGTCAAGCTGGAGGTACTGGGCGAGGCGAAGACGCTGTACCCCGACATGCGCGAGACTTTGCGCGCGACCGAGACGCTGGCCAAGGAAGGCTTCCATCCGATGGTCTATTGCGCGGACGATCCGATCGCCGCCAAGCAGCTGGAGGAAGCCGGCGCGGTCGCGATCATGCCGCTGGGCGCGCCGATCGGAAGTGGCCTCGGCATTCAGAACCGCGTGACCATCCGCCTGATCGTCGAAGGGGCGAGCGTGCCGGTGCTGGTCGATGCCGGTGTCGGCACCGCGTCGGATGCGGCGGTCGGCATGGAGCTGGGCTGCGACGGCATCCTGATGAACACCGCGATCGCCGAGGCGAAAGACCCGATTCGTATGGCGCGCGCGATGCGCCGTGCGGTGCAGGCCGGGCGCGACGCCTACCTCTCCGGACGCATGGCGACGCGCAAATACGCGGACCCCTCCAGCCCGCTTGCAGGGCTTATCTGACGCCGCTGAGGAAAGACCGGATATCAAGCTTAGCGGTTTGTTTACCAAGATCGCGGAAACATGCCTGTCATCGGACAAACGGGCCGCCTCGACTCGGCGGCCACGGAGGGGCACGATGGCGACGAAGAACAACACCACCAGCCTGAGCATCGCCGAGATGCGCGAATTCGCCGGGTTCAGTCCGTGCGAACAGCGCTTCATCCGGCGCAATCTCGATATTGGCCTCGGCCGGTGCGATGCCTTCAAGCTGTGGGCCCGCAATGCGAGCGAGAATGTCGACATCCGCCGCCAGTACGTCGCGTATCAGGACCTGAAGGTGCTGCGCCACACGATGCCTGGCGCGGATGCGGGCGAATCGGTCTCCCCCTTCATGGGGCAGCTCTCCCGGCTTGCCGCGTTCGATCTGGCGCAGGAACGGCTCGATGGCTTCTCGCCCTTCCGCTTCCTCTACGAACGCCTGCTCGGGGCCGATGTGCGCCCGTGGCTGCCGAGCGCGTTTTGCGCCGGCGCCGCCATGCCGCATCTGCGCCCGGCACGTCGCAAGCTGCTGCTGCAAAGCCTGAGCGAAGCGGCCGCGACCGCACCTGCATGGTCATCGCGCCCGCCGACCTTCTTCCCCGAATATGTCGACCTGGCAGACGAGGCCGCCTGAGCCGGACCACTCTTCGCGAGCGGCCCGGCACTGACGGCCCGATCGGCGAATCGGGTCAGAACGCGACCTGCGCGCCTGCCAGAATCACATTCGTATCCGCATCCTGGTTCGACCAGGTGCTGCCATCGGGGAAATTGCCCCCCGACAGGAAGTTGAGCGGGACGTAACCGTTCACGCGGATGAACTCGCCGAACAGGTTCACGTTCGGTGCGGGGAACCACGAACCGCCCAGCACGATCTGGCTCTGCCGCCGCCAGGGGGAGCCTTCTTCACCCGAAATGAACTTCGAGAATTCGGCCGACAGCGCGAATTCGCGACGTTGCATGGTC
>Ga0208833_1000286_pt1 | contig 14134 bp, 8 predicted proteins | sample DeeseametaMP1788_FD_184181 | JGI IMG/M metagenome (GOLD analysis project Ga0208833, IMG submission 184181) | Marine microbial communities from the Deep Pacific Ocean - MP1788 (SPAdes) | ecosystem: Environmental > Aquatic > Marine > Oceanic | place: North Pacific Ocean | collected 2011-05-03 | reverse complement strand
TCTTCAAAGCCATGAGTAATGTAGCGCCGTCTCACTTGGCAGATACTGAGTTATACGATTTTACAGGGCTCTCCCAAGATGAGCTGACACAAAAGTCAGGCGGAGATATGTTGTTTGATAGCCCAACCTTCTCACCGGTCGAGCTAGAAGATGACGAAACAGATGCACCGCAACAAAGTATCCAGTTTGTTAATATTGGCTAAGAAATCGGCTAATTAAACACACACATCACACAAAATGGTTCGCCAACAAAGTAATCCTTGTTAAGATGGTCGGATGAGTTAATGACCATCTTATAAAAGATTATGAAAGCGAACCCTGCAGAAACGTTAGAACAGTTTAAACAAGACTTTCCTGTCATCCTGCCAATACGAGTAGCATGGGGTGAAATGGACGCCTTCCAGCACGTTAACAATGTGAGCTATATTCGTTATTTCGAGAGCGCTCGAATTGCTTATATGGAAGCCATGGAGATGGAAGCGAACATCAAGACTTCACCTGTCGGCCCTATTCTTGGAGATATTTACTGCCGCTATCGTCGCCCAGTGACTTACCCTGACACATTGCATGTCGGCACAAAAGTCAGTGAAATCAATGAGTTTGGTTTTGTCATGGAATATCAAGCATTTAGCGAGCAGCAAAAGACCGTGACAACGCTAGGCCACTGCAAAATTGTGATGATAGATTATCGTTCAAACCAAAAAGTTGCGGTTAAAGGCGATATGTTGGATAAAATTCTTACATTACAGCCTGAGCTGGCATAACTGACCTGCTCCAACGGCATTATTAGGGCGTGCACTGCCACGCCCTCTGTTCAATCAAAGCAACTACCCTTAACCAACGAGCCTCCAGCGCTTAAATCTTACTCTTATTCTTAGACATATTCTGTAACGTTTAGTCCATCCTCGTCACTTCCACTGTCCAACAATTCTGGTAGTATGTTGGGCTAGCACAATTTCTTATTTCAAAAACAACACGGGTGTCACTATGAAAAAACTGATTATAAGCTCAGTGTGCTTAGCAGTTTTAGCCGCTTGTAACTCTGAGAATCCTCAGAAAGATCAAGCTACTGAAACCGCCAAGGCACAAACAAGTGAGCAAACGGCTGTAAAAGCATCAGATAAACAAGAGTCTGAAGATAAAATCATTTCGGGGATTGAGACCAAGTTCATTGATAAATCCGTTCGCCCACAGGACGATCTGTTCCGTCACGTAAATGGCAAATGGTTAAAAGAATTTGAAATTCCAGCAGACAAATCAAACTACGGCTCCTTTACTAAACTGGCTGAACAAGCGAAAAAAGACGTTCGAGCTATTATCGAAGAGGCTGCGCAAACGAAAGCCGCTGACGGAACCGAAGAGCAGCAAGTTGGCGATTTATTCGAAAGCTACATGAATACTGACAAGCTAGAAGAGTTAGGCACAACACCTCTACAACCTCAGCTTGACCGTATTAATGCGATTAAAGACTTGTCTGATTTGTCAGAATACCTTGCTTACGCACAAATGGTATCAACCTCGCCTTTCAGCACTTACGTTTATGTCGACGCGAAAGAACCTGACACTTACATTACGCAAATGAACCAAAGTGGTTTAGGTCTTCCGAGTCGCGACTCATATTTAAAAGAAGACGAAAAAAGCCAAAAAGTGCGCGACCAATACGTTGAGCATGTTGCCAAAATGTTTGAACTAGCTGGTGTTGACGGTGGCGAAGAGAAAGCCGCAACTGTTATGGGGCTAGAAACGTCTATTGCACAAAAACATTGGCCAAAAGAGAAACTACGTAATCCAGTAGCTCGCTACAACAAAATGAGCTTTGCTGACTTACAAAATACGTTATCAAACCTAGACTGGGATCGCTGGCATAAAGAATCTATGTTAGGTGATATTGAGAACGTTATCATCGGCCAGCCGGACTATTTTGCTGCGCTCAATGATATGTTCAAAGAAGTACCTCTTGAAGATTGGAAAACTTACTTCAAATGGCATGCGATTACTAACAGCGCAAACTTCTTAAATGCTGAGATTGAAAAAGAAAACTTCCGCTTCTATCAGGGCGTGTTAAGTGGCGTTGAGGAACAAGAGCCTCGCTGGAAACGTGGCGTTAATGTGATTAACGGTACTTTAGGCGAAGTTGTTGGTAAAATTTACGTCAAGAAGCATTTCAAACCAGAAGCTAAAGAGCGCATGGTTGAGCTAGTAGAAAACCTACGTCGTGCTTACGCTGAAGGTATTAAAGAGCTTGAGTGGATGAGTGAAGATACTAAAAAGCAAGCTCTTGATAAGCTTAGCAAGTTCACTCCAAAAATCGGCTATCCTGATAAGTGGAAAGATTACTCTGACTTAGTGATTAAAGATGATGATCTTTTTGGCAACATGACTCGCGCCGCTTTAATGCAAGTTAAGAAGAACCGTGAGAAATTGGGTCAACCTATCGATCGCACAGAGTGGTTCATGACGCCACAAACGGTTAATGCTTATTACAATCCGGTCATGAACGAAATCGTTTTCCCAGCAGCAATTTTACAACCTCCATTCTTTAATATGGATGCTGATGACGCTGTGAACTATGGTGGTATCGGTGCTGTCATTGGCCACGAAATGGGCCATGGTTTCGATGACTCTGGTGCTCAGTATGACGGCGACGGCAAACTGCGTAACTGGTGGACTGAAACTGACTTGAAGGAATTTGAGAAGCGTACCGATAAATTGGTTGCGCAATACAACAACTTCACCGTTCTAGATGGCGTTCACGTTAATGGCGAATTCACTCAAGGTGAGAATATTGGTGACTTAGGCGGTTTAACCATTGCTTATAAGGCTTACCAAATCTCTAAAGATGGTGAGAAAGCTCCGGTGATCGACGGTATGACTGGAGACCAGCGAGTATTCTACGGTTGGGCACAAGTATGGCGCCGTAAATACCGTGATGAAGAGCTTCGCAAGCGCATTGACACGGACCCACATTCGCCAAGCGAATTCCGTGCAAACGGTACTGTACGTAACATGCCTGAGTTCTATGAAGCTTTTAACGTAGAGCCTACGGACGAGATGTACTTAGCGCCAGAAAAGCGCGTGAAAATTTGGTAATAAACTTACTGGTTTTCAATACGTCAATAAAAAGCCAGAGCAAATGCTCTGGCTTTTTTTATGTAAGCAACTTTCAATAAACGATGCACTAATAGCTATGCACCATTTAGGCACTCAGCTTTTCACGGCTCTCTAGCGCAGCCTCTACGAGGTTTTTAAGCGCCGGTCTAACTTGCTCCCAATTTCTGGTTTTCAAGCCACAGTCAGGGTTTATCCATAGCTGATCGATAGGAATATGCTTTGCAGCTTGTTCAATCAACTCGCTGACCTCTTCTTTCGAAGGGATACGTGGCGAGTGAATGTCGTAAACGCCTGGACCAATTTCGTTAGGATATTTAAAGTCATTGAAAATGCGCAGTAACTCCATATCTGAGCGAGATGACTCAATCGTAATCACATCCGCATCCAGTCGTGCAATGGAGTCTATGATTTCATTAAACTCGGAATAACACATGTGTGTGTGAATTTGAGTCGTATCAGCAACGCCTGCCGCCGATAATCTGAAAGCGTTCACTGACCACTCCAAATACTGCGGCTGCTCACTCTTTCGCAACGGTAATAACTCTCGAAATGCAGGTTCATCAATCTGAATCACATCAATGCCATTCTTTTCTAAGTCCAATACTTCATCGCGTAACGCTAATGCTATTTGATCTGCAATATCAGGTGCGGACAAGTCTTCACGCTCAAATGACCAAGCTAGGATAGTGGTCGGCCCGGTTAACATGCCTTTGACTTTTTTCTCAGACAGTGACTGAGCATATTTAGACCACTCAACGGTTATCGCCTGTTTACGTGAGACATCACCATAAATGATAGGCGGCTTAACGCAACGGCTACCGTAACTTTGTACCCAACCAAACTGCGTAAAAGTAAAGCCGTTAAGCTGCTCACCAAAATACTCAACCATGTCGTTTCGCTCAGCTTCACCATGCACCAGCACGTCTAGACCTATCGCTTCTTGCTCGTGAATAGCTTGCTGGATCTCTTGCTGAATAGCTTGGGTATATTCCTGTTCATTAATATCTGCCGCTTTAAAGGCACGACGAGCCTGCCGAATCGTATCGGTTTGCGGAAATGAGCCAATCGTCGTCGTGGCTAACAGCGGGAAGTTGAAATGATTCCGTTGGGCTATTTTTCTCTGACTAAACTCAGATTGTCTTTGGCGATCCTTGTCATTGATCTTGCTAACTCTATCTTGAACTTCAGAGTTATGCACTCGTTGAGAAGCTTTCTTAGACTTCACCGCTGCATCACTAGCTTGTATGGCTTGTAACGCCGCTGCTTCGCCTTTATTGAGCGCTAAACTCAAGTTGGCGACTTCTTGCACCTTCTGTTCTGCGAAGGCAAGCCAAGCTCGCAGTTCACCATCAAGTTTCTGCTCACTGTCTAAATCCACTGGACTGTGCAGTAACGAACAGCTGGTCGCAACCCATAGATTGTCATCATAACGAGCTTTTAATGACTCAAGCACCTGCACACTCTGTCTCAAGTCATTGCGCCATACATTACGACCATTCACAATACCTACTGACAACACCTTAGATTTTGGCCAATAATTCACAACCTCTGATAATACTTCTACACCGCCACTCACGACATCCAGGTGTAGACCATCCACAGGAAGCTCTGCTACTCGGTCGAACTTATCAGCGATATGACCAAAATAAGTAGTTAACAGTAATTTTACTTCTGCTTCTGAACCAAGCTCGGTATAGGCTTGAGTAATCGCATTCAGCCATTGGTCATCAAGATCTAATGCTAGTATTGGTTCCTCGATTTGTACCCACTCGACACCTTCCGCTTGCAAGTCAGTTAATAAGTGTTGGTAGGCTTTTACTAACTTTGGTAACAAGCCTAACTTATCAAACTCACTGTTATCGCGAGCCTTACCCAACCATAAATAACTTACTGGGCCAATGAGTTGCAGCTTGAGTTTCGTAGAGTGCTGTTTCGCCTGCTCTATTTGCGGTGCTAACAACTCTAGATTCAATGAAAATGCTTGGTCGGCTGTAAATTCTGGGACAATGTAATGATAATTGGTGTTAAACCACTTGGTCATTTCGCTAGGCTGTACCTGAGCCCCTTCAGGAGCAGATCCGCGGGCAACACGAAAATAATTATCCAGTAAATTGTCGGCTTTACCCTCCTCAAACCGCTCTGGTACAACGCCTAGCAATATTGAAGTGTCCAGAACCTGATCATAAAAAGAAAAGTCGCCAACCGTTAGCCAGTCGATGCCCTTTTGTTGTGCTGACTGCCAGTTGCTTTGGCGAATAGTTTGAGCAACTTGCTGCAATTCATTTTGTGAAATTTCTTTTCGCCAGTATTTCTCTAGCGCAAACTTAAGCTCTCGCTTGGTACCAATTCGTGGTAATCCTAATATGTGTGACTGTGCCATTTTTCCATCCTCAACTTTATCCAGAACAAAAAAGAGCCCGAAAGCTCTCTTTTGTATTAGTAATACAATTGGAATAAACATCAAAAAGATGTTTAGACGTCTAAATGGCTATTATCATTATTTATCGTATAAAAGCAACCTTATTTGTAAACTAATTTTGATCTGCCTTGGTAAACAATTAACCAGTACACATTGACCATTATTCAGCCGAGTATGTCACTCTGTAAATCTTGCCGAAGCCATCATCAGAAATCAGTACAGAGCCATCCGGCATTTGAATAACATCATTCGGCCTGCCTTTAACTTCGCCATCAATAAGCCAGCCAGTCACGAAATCATCTTGAGAGTTAACGCCTTCTCCATCTAAAGTAAGGTGAACGACTTTGTAGCCAACCTTAGTACTGCGATTCCAAGAGCCATGCTGAGTAACGAGCATGGTGTTTTTATATGAGTCAGGGAACATATCCCCGGTGTAATACAGCATGCCAAGCGGTGCTACGTGTGCTTGGAACTCCCACTCTGGCTTAGTAAACTCTCGGTCACCTAGTTTTTCGCCGAATGCAGGATCCATAAAGTCATCACCATGAACGTATGGGAAGCCAAAGAACTCGCCTAACTCTGATACACGGTTCAGTTCGCAGGCAGGCTCATCATCACCTAACCAGTCACGACCATTATCAGTGAACCAAAGCTCCTTGGTTTGTGGATGCCAATCGAAGCCAACACTATTACGAACACCAGTCGCTACCACTTCCTTCTCAATCTTTTCGGCATCAACGTCTATGCGGATAATTACGCCATAGCCGTCGTCGTCACAAACGTTACAAGGTACTCCGATGGGAATATAGAGCTTACCGTCAGGACCAAATTTAATGTATTTCCATCCATGATGACTGTCATCAGGCAAGTCGTCATACACGACCTCTGGCTCTTGAGGATCTTTATAATGCTTGTCGATATCTTTAAAGCGTAAGATTTTATCTACTTCCGCTACATATAGATCTCCATCACGATATGCCACACCGCTTGGCATGTAGAGATCTTCGATGATGGTATACACTTTGTCAGCTTTAAAATCGTTATCGGTATCTTCAACCGCATACACCTTGCCCGCTTTGCGGGTGCCGACATAAACTACCCCTGAATTAGACAGCGCCATCTGTCTCGCTCCTTCAATCTCCGGCGCAAATAGTTCGATATTAAAGTTCTCAGGGACTTCAGCCGCCTGCAAGCTGCTTGCAAGCAATAAACCTAGCGCAGCAAAATATTTCATCAATCATCTCCACTAAACAATATTTCATACAGAATAAAACGTGTGCAACATAAATAGCAAATTCACTTACATAAAGTGACAACACATCAGACATAAAAAAAGCGACCCGAGGGTCGCTTAATTATCAGTAAAGGCTTACTTTAAATGCTCTTCAAAGTAATCAGTTATTGTATTAAACACGTGTGTCCGAGTTTTCTGACCCCAGATAGAATGCTTACTACCAGGATAGTTCATCATATCGAACGGCTTATTGGCATCCTGCAATGCTTTAAAAAGCTTAGTGCTGTTCGTGAACAAGACATTATCATCAGCCATGCCATGGATAATCATTAAATCACCTTTAAGACCACTCAAGTACGGGAACACATTACTTTGCTCGTAGCCTTCTTTATTATTGTCAGGATGATCCAAATAACGCTCAGTGTAATGAGTATCATACAAATACCAATCAGTTACTGGCGCCACGGAAACTCCTGCTTTAAAAACATCAGGCTCTTTAAACATACTCATAATCGTCATGTAGCCACCGTAAGACCAACCGAACATACCAATACGCTCAGCATCAACAAATGGCAACGTTTTCAAAAACTCAACGCCCTTAACCTGATCCGTTACCTCAACATCACCTAGCTTGCGGTAAATAGGATCTTCAAACTTCTTACCACGGTTCCACGAGCCACGATTATCCAATGAGAAAATCACGAAACCGCGATCTGCCATCATATGGTGCCAGTAGGTATTACGAGCGCCCCACGTATTGGTCACTCGCTGAGCATGCGGCCCACCGTACACATCAACCACTACTGGATACTTCTTGCCCTTCTCCATGTTTGTTGGCTTGTATAGGCGATAATGCATAGTCTGTCCGTCTTCCGCTTCAATCGTACCGAATTCAGGCTTAGCAGCATTTTGGTAATAACTAAAGTAAGGATGGCTACTGTCCAGCTTGTTTTCTTCAAGCCAAGTAACGAGTTCACCATCTGCTTTTCTTAAACTGACCTGTGGTGGCTGTTGAACCGATGAGAAGTAATCTACAAATAAAGACATGTTTTTAGAAAAGCTTACACTGTGGACGCCAGCATCATCAGTAACTTTCGTTATGTCGCCTTCGCCGTTCATTGGAACCGAATACAGGTGTTGTTCAAGAGGGCTTTCTTTATTGGCATCAAAATAGACCAAACCTTTATCTTCATCAACGCCATAAAGCTTATCAACTACCCACTCACCGTCCGTCAGCTGGTTTATTAAGTTGCCTTTTAGGTCATACAAATACAGGTGACGGTAGCCGCTGCGCTCAGAACTCCAGACAAAAGCATTGTGACGCTTTAAGAAGTACAAATCCTTAGTTAGGTTAATCCAAGTATTTGATGTTTCGGTCAAGATTTCATGTGATTTGCCTGTTTCTGCATCGGCGAACATCAATTTAAGGGTTTGCTGATCTCGGCTTTGCCATTGGAATGACAGGCGGTTTGAATCTCTTAACCACTTTACTCGTGGGATATAGATATCGGTTTCTTCACCAATCTCTTGCGGAGAAGTCTCGACCCACGTCGTTTTACCGCTTTCCAAATCCAGCACAGCTAGCTTTATCAACACATTATCGGTGCCAGTGCTTGGGTATCGTTGCTCAAACACTTCAAAATCTTCAGCGTTAATTTCATAACGCTTCTCAATATTGACCGGGGACTCATCAACCTGCAAGTAGGCCACCTTTTTGCTGTTTGGCGACCACCAGTAGCCTGTTAAGCGTCCCATTTCTTCCTGCGCCACAAATTCAGCCATACCGTTTTTGATCGCGCCTTCGCCATCGGTGGTTAATTGACGCTCTTCACCGGTCTCAATATTAACCATGAAGATGTCTTGGTCACGGATAAAGGAAACACTTTTGCCATCTGGGGAAAGCTTTACGTCCGTTTCGTAGGCATCTGTCTTAGTCAATTGTTTGGTAGCGTCGCTTCCCGACTTGGTTAAGTCATACACAAAAATATCGCCACCCAACGGGAATAATAAGGTTTCGCCATCATCGCCCCAGTAGTAGCTAATGATACCTTTTGCGAACAAACGCATACGCTCGCGGCGAGCTTTTTCTTCTGCCGACAAATTTTCTTCACCCGGCATTAAATCCGCTGAATCAACCAGCATCCGAGACTGTTTGTCCGCAAGGTTGTATTCCCATAAATCGAGACGCTCTTGCTCGTCTTCTTTTCCTTTCAGGAAGGTTACTCTCTTACCATCAGGCGACAATTTAACGGAACGCGGCGCGGGACCCGTCAGCGACGGATCAGCGTAAATGCGCTCAACCGTTAGCTTGCTATTATTAGAATCTTCCGCTGTTGCACTATTCATACCACTAGCTCCTGCAATGGCCAGTGCAGCGCAACCCAATAAGGACTTAACATAACTCATAACCCTATATTCCCCATAATTTTCAGATAAGGCATCATAGAATTTACCGCACTAACAATCAACGCTGATTCAGCCGGAATTTTTTCGACTTAAGTGCCGGTAATGGCTAGTTTCGACTAATGATTTATTACATAATGCGGACTTTATGTCAGTTCGAGAGTCACTATGCATACTGTATCCGGTCGCTGGCAATTGGGCCTTACCTTATCACTTACCACCGTCTTTCTGTGGGGCTTGCTCCCTATCGCTCTCAAGGGTGTTTTACTGCAAATGGACGCAGTCACCGTAACTTGGTATCGCTTTGCTGTAGCAGCTATCTTCGTCTTTTTCTATATGGCGCTACGCAAAAGAATCCCTGACTTTAGAGCGATTAAAGGGCTTATTGGTATATTGATGCTGATAGCGATACTTGGGCTCTGCGCTAATTATGTTTTCTACTTATTTGGTGTAGACAAAATTACCCCAAGTAGTGCCCAGGTCATGATCCAAACTGCACCAATGTTTATGCTTTTGGGTGGTTTACTAGTCTTCAAAGAAAGCTTCAATAAGTGGCAATGGCTTGGCTTTGCATCTTTTGTCATCGGCTTGGTTCTATTCTTCAATATGCGCTTTACAGAGATTTTAAGCAATCTTGATGGCGCCTATACCGTCGGTTTGTTTTGGATGTTGCTAGCGGCAATTACATGGGCCGCTTACGCCTTAGCACAAAAGCAATTATTAAACACCTTCACCTCGAACCAAATCATGTTCATCATCTATATCACCAGCACTATTATTCTAGTGCCTTGGAGTGAACCGAGTCAGGTCGTATCGTTAAATGCTATTGGCTGGGCGCTACTGACCTTTTGCTGCTTAAACACCATAGTAGCGTACGGCGCTTTCGCTGAAGCTCTGGCTCATTGGGAAGCGTCACGCGTCAGCGCTATTTTAGCGTTGACGCCACTGGTAACTATTATGTCGATGAAAGTAGTTGCTTACTTCTATCCAGACTACCTTCCGGATGAACCGATGAATGCCTTAAGCATCGTAGGTTCCATCATGGTCGTTCTTGGCTCAGCCACAACAGCTGTGGCCGGAAAGAAGAAATCAAAACTCATAAAGAAATCCCCATCACCTTAAACCTTACCGCTACCCCAAAACAAAAAAGGCTCCTAGAAAGGAGCCTTTTACATCATCTTAAATCTTTATCGTCTTGCGATAAAATCATCAATCCTCACTTTAAGGTTATTGACCCAACGTGGGTAGCTTCTGTGAATGTTTTGACCGTCGTAATCCAAATTTATACTATCAACGTAAATGATACTGTAACTCTCCATGCTATACGGAATCTTAACCACAGCCGTATGTGCTCTTAAGTTAAGCTTACCTCGAATCAACCCAGGCTTAAGTGGTGTCATTTCCCAGCCTAGAGATTGTCCAGCACGCAGGATACTCAATTTAACATCCTCTAAAGTCTCACCTTCATCAACTAAATACTCAATACTGTGATCGTTGAGGTTAGTTAATGGATGGCTGGTATTACAAGCGCTTAAAAAAACTGCCAACAATATTGATAGAATGATAATTCTCATTGTATTTTATTTCCCTTTTATCGTTTATTATTACCGTTACACAAAAGCCTCCAACAGGAGGCTTTAAAACTAAACAAACTTATTTCAATTAAGTTTTTTGGCTTTCTTTATAGACGATAAGCCTACAAACCCAATCTATAAGCTTAGACTTTTTCGTAGTAGCTAGGCGTTGGCGCGCGGCAATGCGGAGTGTATATCAAATACATGAGCACTTGAGCACGCCAACAACAACGCTAATGCGAAAAAAGATTGCTTATTTACTTTTTCTTGCGTTGAGGAGGAAGATCTGTACAAACACCTTCGTACACCTCTGCAGCAAATGTTACTGACTCAGACAAGGTTGGGTGAGCATGAATTGTTAAGCCGATATCTTCAGCGTCACAACCCATTTCAATCGCCAAGCCAACTTCAGCAATCAATTCACCAGCGTTAACACCAACGATAGCACCACCAATAACGCGGTTGTTTTTCTTATCAAACAACAACTTAGTGAAGCCTTCTTTGCGGTCTACGCCAATCGCACGGCCTGATGCAGCCCATGGGAATTTGCCCACGCCGTAATCGATGCCTTGCTCTTTTGCTTCTTTTTCAGTCAAACCAACCCAAGAAACCTCTGGGTCTGTGTAAGCTACTGAAGGAATTGTTAATGGGTCGAAGTAATGCTTCTTGCCAGCAATAACCTCAGCCGCTACGTGCGACTCAGCGGTTGCTTTATGCGCTAGCATTGGCTGACCAACGATGTCGCCGATGGCGTAAATGTGTGGAACGTTAGTACGCATTTGCTTGTCGGTATTGATGAAACCACGCTCAGTCACTTCAACGCCTGCTTTATCAGCATCAATCAAGTCACCATTCGGGCGGCGGCCTACTGCTGATAAAATCATGTCAAATTTTTGTGGCTTTTCAGGAGCGTTTTTACCTTCGAAAGTCACGTACAAGCCATCTTTCTTGGCTTCAACTTTAGTCACGCTCGTTTCCATCAAGATATTTTCGTACTTACCTTTGATGAATTTCTCTAGTACTTTAACCACATCTTTATCTGCCGCTGGGATTAGCTGATCAGCCATCTCAACCACAGTGATTTTAGCGCCTAGTGCACGGTAAACCGTTGCCATTTCCAGACCGATAATACCGCCACCGATAACCAACATATGCTTTGGAATATCGCGAAGCTCAAGAGCACCAGTAGAATCAACAATACGGTCGTCTTCTGGCAGGAACGGTAAGTCCACAACGCGTGAACCTGCAGCAATAATAGCGTGATCGAACGTTACTTTTTGCTTTTTACCATCATGCTCAACTTCAATTTCGTTAGCGCCGGTAAATTTGCCGTAACCTTGAACAGTTTTAACTTTACGGCCTTTCGCCATACCTGCTAAACCGCCGGTTAACTGTTTAATAACGCCGTCTTTGTAGTCACGAATTTTGTCGATATCAAGCTTCGGCTTGCCGAAGTCCACACCGTGCGCAGACATTTCCTCTGCTTCATCGATCACTTTCGCCGTGTGTAGCAATGCTTTTGAAGGGATACAACCCACGTTTAAACAAACACCACCTAGTGAGGCGTATTTTTCAATCAAAATGACGTCCATGCCTAAGTCAGCAGCACGGAATGCAGCGTTATAACCACCAGGGCCGCTACCTAAAACAACAACTTGAGCGTGTAAATTACTCATGAGTTCCTCTTTTCTATCTGAATTTAGAGTTTTAACTCTTAAATTTTAAGCGCTTATGTGGCGCGTATTTTACCTAATTTGGCCGAAAAATCATCAAACAATTCGATATAACGCTATCCGTTACAAAATTGTTCGGCGTATATCCGCTAACATTTTCGACAGATGGACCGTAAAGCGAGCCGCTACAGCCCCATCAATAACACGATGGTCATAAGACAAGGACATCGGCAACATCATACGTGGCTCAAAGTCTTTGCCGTTCCACACAGGCTTTACTTGATTGCGTGATAAACCAAGAATAGCGACATCAGGCCAATTCACAATTGGCGTAAACGAGGTACCGCCAATACCACCCAACGATGAAATCGTCATTGAGCTGCCTTGCATATCTTTTGCCGTAAGCTTTTTATCCCGCGCTTTTTCCGACATTTCGCCCAGTTCAGTCGCCAATTCATAGACAGACTTTTTGTCCACATCGCGAATCACCGGAACCACTAGACCGTCTGGCGTATCCACGGCAACACCAATATTGAAGTACTTCTTCAAAATCAGGGTTTCGCCATCTGCGGCCAATGATGAATTAAAGGTTGGGAACGCTTTTAAGCTTGCCACCAACGCTTTCATGATGAAGGCTAAAGGCGTTAAACGTACACCTTCTTTTGCAGCTTCTTCTTTCATCGATTTTCGGAACTCATCAAGTTCAGTGATATCCGCTTCATCATGCTGAGTAACGTGAGGAATTAAATTCCAGTTACGCTGCAAAGTGACGCTGCTAATCTTTTGAATTCGAGACAAAGATTTCTCTTCAATCTCACCAAACTTAGAAAAGTCGATTTCAGGTAAATCTGCAGGAGCAGCCGCGCCAGAGTTGGCCGTAGCTTTTGGACGCGACAGTTCGAACTTAATGTACGACTGCACGTCTTCCTTCATGATACGGTTCTTACGGCCTGAGCCCTTAACTTTCGATAAGTCTGCACCAAACTCACGCGCCAAGCGTCGAACGGCTGGGCTAGCATGAATAACATCACCTTCACTGCGCTCAAACGGTTCAACAGTAACTGGAGCTGGCTTATACTCCGACTTTGGCATCGGCTGATCTTTAACGCTGGTTTCTTTTTCAGCTTTTGTTTCAGAAGCTTGCTCTTTTGAGTCTTCTTCGGAGCTGTCGTCGCCAGCATCATCTGTGACTTTCATGGTGCCAATTTGATCGCCCTGACTCACCTTGTCGCCAACCTTAACCGACATGGACTCAACCGTGCCTGCAAACGGCGACGGTACTTCCATGGTCGCTTTTTCAGTTTCCAGCACGATTAAGCTATCATCCTGCTCGACCTCATCACCGGCTTTAACGCTAACTTCAATAACTTCAACGCCTTCAGAGTCGCCGATATCTGGAATTGTAATAGGTTCGGAGCGCGAACCACCTGATGATTTAGGCTTGCTTGATTTTTGCTCACCTTTGTCTTCTGTACTCTCTTCTGCGCTGCTTGGTTGCGAATCACCATTCTCAGAAGAGTCATCTGCAGAACTGTCTTCGGTTGATTCTGAGTCAGAATCTGACGCATCATCGTTTGACGACTCGCTGGCTTCAATCTTGACGATCAAGTCGCCTTCAGACACTTTATCGCCAACCTTAACTTCAATAGACTTCACCACGCCAGCATCGCTGGCTGGCACTTCCATGGTCGCTTTGTCTGTTTCTAAGACAATCAAGCCA
>Ga0208833_1000281_pt1 | contig 14308 bp, 8 predicted proteins | sample DeeseametaMP1788_FD_184181 | JGI IMG/M metagenome (GOLD analysis project Ga0208833, IMG submission 184181) | Marine microbial communities from the Deep Pacific Ocean - MP1788 (SPAdes) | ecosystem: Environmental > Aquatic > Marine > Oceanic | place: North Pacific Ocean | collected 2011-05-03 | reverse complement strand
TGCCCGTGCGCTCGGGCACAGCGGTGCCCAGTTCGTTGTCCCAGACCCGCGCTTCAACGACGTTCTTTTCGGCCCATTTCAGGGCCACCTTCGCCGACTCCGTGAACGCTTCGATCAGGCGCTTGTCGCCGCCGACCAGCGCCATCAACGAGACCGACTTCGAAACGCTGAAGTGGAGCTCATCGCCGGCTCGGTGGACGCCATCCTTGCCCTGGATCTCGGATCCATTGGGTAGCTTGCCCTCGATGACGGCGGCGAAGGTGTCCTTGTCGACCGAACCGCTCAGCCCCAGCGCCTCAGCACCCTTGCCGAGCCATTCGCTGGTATCGAGCGACTGGTCGGACGTGTAGTAATTGTCGGCGGTGTAATATTCGACCGCAGCCGCACCGCCCGAAACTGCCGCCACATGGATCATTGCCGATCCTCATGCGCGATGACACGAAGGCCGAGTTCGCGATCTGAGTCAGGAAGTACGCAATCGGTGCGACCGTATTCCTTTTCGATGAGGTGGCACATTTGCGCAGGACTGTCGATCAGCTTTGAAGCCTGCCAGACGGACCACCCGCTAAACAACCCAGGCAGCACAAGCCCCGTCAATATTCCGAGTGAGAGCAGCAACCCTCCGCACGCGGAGAGGAATTGAAGCGACAGCATCCGATTGTCACCAAGATAGAGCCCGCGCATTTCCCTGGGCTCGCTTGCCAGCTCAATCGACTTAGCCAGCTGCTCTGATATCTGGGTGAGACGCGTTTCGAGCGCTTCGGAAAGCTTCGGTTCGAGCTCTTCGAATGCGGTCAGCAACTCTTCGGTCTTGGTCAGGAAAGGCGAAAGACTGGCTTCGTCCTGCTTTCGAAACTCGGCGATGAGCCGCTGCTGCGCGAGCCGGTTGGCTTCTTCCCCACCGTTCCATTTCTCGTGAAGTTTGTGCTGCATCCGGACGTTGTCCGCCTGCGCCCGATCCATTTCGATCACGAGTTCCTTGAGCTGATGAACCAGCCCGCTGACAGTCGTGTCGAGCCGCGGCCCAGCTTCTTTCTGGAAGATCGCTCGCCCGGCGTCATAGGCCTCAATCAGCTCTTCGACGATGTCGCGAAGCAGGGCAGCGTTCGAGAGATTTCGCTCGGCAGCGATCCCGCAGAAGCGGGTGTAAATCTCGGGCGAAACGGAGGTGTTAAGCTGCTCACCCTTCGCCATGATAACCTCCCGGCGTGAGGGAGGACTGCAGGATTTCTGTAGAGTTTAAGTCACTGATATATAGCAGTTCTATAAGGTCTCTATAGACCGGAGATGCACCAGAACCAGCTATCTGGTTGTAAAAATATCGCGGCAAATCCGGCCTAGGGCCCGGTTTTCCGAGGGTTTGACCGCTCCACTGAAAGCAGGCCACCTGCATGGAGTGTGAAATTCTATTTTCGTCGCTCAGATTCTGGGTGATCGAGATTGGAGGATTTCGAAGTGTTTTTGGATTTCCAGCGGGAAGCGGCCGGCCGAATGGCCGCAACAGTTGCGATGCTATTCTGACCGGGCTCATGCCGCATTCTCCCGATAGACATTCGGGTGCCCCGCTCGATTGAAATCGAGCTCCGACATGGCCTGAGGTGCCGCTTCCGGCTCTTGGTCGAGTTCGGTGCAGAAACGCTGGTAGAAGCCATAGGCGAGCCGCTCAAAAGGCCACCCCGTCCCGCTGAGTTTGAGGATCGGTAGCGGCTCCTCGTCTAAAGCAGTTTGCAATGCGGCGCGGTTGATGACGTCCTGATCGTAGGCATCAAGCACGAAATCACAGAAAGATGCTCCATCAAGACGAGTGAGCATTTCAGCCAGATGCTTCGCATCGTGGCCAATGCAATGCTGCTCGAGCAGTTGCCGGATCGGGTCATTCCAGCTGTCGAAATGCTCTAACCAGACATCGAACCAGATCGCCCAAGTGAGTCGGTTTTCAGTGCCTGACAGCCGTTCGCAGACAGCATCAGCGGTTTGATCGTAGATCGCGTCGAACAAATCGGGCAGGGCTGCAAAGATCGGTTCCGGATCGACCTCGCGCAGCAGAATAGCCGCAGCATGCCGCCAGCTCAGAACATCCGTTCGCCGGGGTTGGTATGATGGCCACCACGGATTGCCATCTTGCAGGGTATGCCAGAGACCTTCGCTAGTCGTGACGATCATTTGGCGCACTCACTTGCAAACTTCGCCAATGCGGCTGATGCAAGGATTCCGAAACGACCGCGATCATCTCGGCGCGACAGTTCAGATGTCACCTCACCTTCGTCCAATCGTCCCTCTGGATAGCCTTGTGCTGCCCTGAGCATCGGCAAGAGGCCTGTGGGGTTGCGCAGCAGTCCAGTCAGGCATCTTCGACCTGATCGGGCTCGATAGCGGTGCTCACCAGGCAACCGGGCATTGCGATCGATAACCACCACGCAGACCGCTGCACGCTCGCGTCCCAGCCTCTCGCATGCTTGGCCGAATGCAGCCTCTGAAATGCCATGCCAGCCGCATGCCATGACTGACGCATCGACAAGATCGCGCCAGGTTGGGGGTCGTCCGTTAGGAAGGAGGCTTTGATAATCGGAACTGGCAATTGCAGCTACCAACTCGGGCGTGACCATCGTCGCACGATCATCATCACCTCTGCCGCAACGAGCGCCGCTACGGTTTTTCGATGAGTTTGATTCAGGTATGATAGGTGTAACGATTTCTTCCGTCTGGTCGGAAGATTTCGTTGCACCAGAGGGAACTTCCAGCAGCACCAAGAGAGCTTCAAGCGCATCCCTCAACGCTTCCAGTTTCTCGACATCGTTGATGCGTGAGATGCGGCCGCGCGGCAGAATTTCGCCTGCCCGCTCGATTGCGCCCGGATTATCAGAGGCCCGGACTTCTCGATTGAGCGCCGCAACTTCCTGCTTGAGGCTGAATACCGCGCTAGCCTGCAGTTCGATCGCTTCGCGCCGCGCCTGCCATTTGGCCCAGCCTTCGATCAGCGGGCGAAGACTGATCCCCGCAAGCGCGACGATATCACCATTGTGGCGCTTGCCGCAGCGTCTGGCATGCGGAGTGTGAGTGCGCTCTATGAAACCGGCTTCGAGCAGTTCCGCTTCGGCATTGTGCAGGACCTTGGTCGAGATTCTGAGCTCGCCTGCCATTGTTTGCGGCTGTTCCCAGGAGCCACAGATCTTGCCAGGTTCGAAGTCGGATTGTCGGCATGCCCGAATGAAGTATTGCAGAAGGCGAACTGCCGTTGCCGATAGCCGCTCTTTTTTGCAGGTCCCTGGCGCAATCTCAGCGACGAGGTCACAGAGCTTAAAGGGCGTCACACCATCAGGCAGGCCCCCGTGAGCGAGGGAGATGCTCATTTGGCACCTCCGGCAAGGTTTGCCCTTGCACCCGATTCGGCACTGCCGTAGAAAGCGGAAATAGCCGCACAGCTATCGAATGAGCCGCTGCGAAGGGTGCCAGCCCTTCCGGCGGTTTTTTCTTGGCCGCTACGCCATCGCAATCGGGGGTCTGGTGGCCGTGTTGGCAAGGCCAAAATCCGGGGATAATCCGGGACAATCCCAGAAATGCCGGGAAAAAAAGCGCCGCAAATGCTTGAAAAAACTGGCGCACCCGACAGGATTCGAACCTGTGGCCTCTGCCTTCGGAGGAAATATGTCTGTCTTTCCGAAAAACACGATAGAATGCGCTGCGGTACGCTAAGCCACTGACTTTCATTGCATTTTCAAGTCATCCTCCCGCAAGCTTCTATCCTAACCTACGCTCTGGTTTCCGTCCGCGTGCCTACGTGGTGCTTACGTGACGCTTACGCGAAGTCCGAGCCCGGAAAGGAGACAACGACATGGCACGGATCACGAAGCGCACGGTCGACGCCGCCAAAACCAAGGCCAACGACTACGTCATTTGGGATGATGATTTACCTGGGTTTGGACTGCGCGTGTTCGCATCAGGGAAGCGCAGCTACGTCATCCAATATCGCGCGGCCGGTCGGTCACGACGTTACACGATCGGGCTGCATGGCATATGGACTCCGGAAACAGCGCGCCGGGAGGCGCGGATACAACTCGGCAAGGTCGCGCAGGGCGAAAACCCTGCCGAAGAGAAGCAGATCAACCGAAATGCGATCACCGTCAAAGAGCTCTGCGAGCGATACGTGGAGGACATGAATGCGGGCCTAGTGCTTGGAAAGAGCGGTCAGCCCAAGAAGGCGTCAACGATCGGGACCGACATCGGCCGCATCAATGGGCACATCATCCCTCTGTTGGGGAAGCGGCGTGTCCAGGATTTGACCCGAGCCGATGTCACCAAGGCAATGAATGACATCATCGCAGGGAAGACCCGTGCGGTTCGGAAAAGCAAGAAGCTGCGCGGCAAGTCGATCTTGCGGGGCGGAACTGGCACTGCGGCCAAGGCGATATCGCTACTCGGGGCTATTCTGACCTATGCAATCAACGCCGGGATCGTAGAGCACAATGTGGCCCACGGGGTGCGCAAGCCGAAAGACCGGGTGCGCGACCGTCGTCTTACTGAAAACGAGTACCGCACACTGGGAGGGATGCTCCGCGAAGCCCAAATGAACGATAAATACACAATGACCGTCGAGGTCATTCGTCTGCTGGCTCTCACGGGCTGCAGGCGAAGCGAAATCATTGGGTTGCTGTGGGCCGAGGTGGACACTGACGGAAGCTGTCTGCGTCTCACCGACTCCAAGGAAGGTGCATCCACTCGTGCCATCGGCCTCCCGGTTGTGGATTACCTCGATCAACATCGGAAGGACGCGCTCTCCCCTTACGTCTATCCAGGAACTCGCGGAGGTGAGGCTTTCGGCAGCTTCCCCAATCACTGGAAGCAGATTCTCGATGGCTCACCGCTCGCCGGGATAACACCGCACATTCTTCGGCACAGCTTTGCCAGCGTCGCGAATGATCTCGGCTTCACCGAGGTGACTATCGCGGCATTGGTCGGCCACTCCAAGGGAACAGTTACGAGCAAGTACATCCACTCGCTCGACACAGCACTGATAATGGCCGCGGACACTATTGCCGGCTATATCGAAGCTCTGCTCGACGGCGTGGAGTTCCGGGGGACCGTTCATGCACTCGACAGGAATTCCCGCCGTGCCGCCCTTGACCAGTTCTTACAGAACGCAAGCGGTGATCAAGCAGAGAACGCGGAAGCCAAGCTCCGGCATGCGGCATAATCGCTGTTAGGCATCAGAGACGAACGGAAATCTTGCGACATCAAAGTGTTGTCCATTCAACGAAATCAGATCTCCGCTTGTGCACCCTCATGAGCGCATCTTTCACGACCGAGGGCCGCTTCGACACGTTTATGACCAGTGTATCCATCGCTCGGGTCAGTGGGATCATCATCCATTGCGCGGCAAAAGCCGCCGCAAGATCATCCTTCGTTTCAAATAACCCACCAAGATCCGCCGGCGATGCCAGCCATTGTTCGTATTTGTAATCATAGAAATCATCAAAGGCGTAGTTGATCACGGTCCAGCCTTCGAGCCCGCGGCAGGAGTCGTATTGCACGATCCGCAGAGCGTCGCGCTCTGTTGGATAAATTTCCCGGACGTCAGACGATGATGCGTCCCAAACGACGCCTCCGTTCTGGCGAATAGTCCGTCCCGGTATCGAGTAGGTATCGTCACCATCGCGGACCACCAACGATGGCGGAACGCACGCAAGTAGATCGACAGGGTAGTTTCCGAGTTCCGCGGCTTCCCCGAAAATCTGACTCAACAACGCAGTTTGACCAGCCATGTCACCCTCAACGATGATGACCCGTCCTCCATTCGCGTCTGGATTTGGTTCGAGGTCCCAGTTCTGAAGGCCGAGGGAATCAGCACAATCGGCTACGAAATGCGCGAGATTAGCCTTCATTCTCAGGCACCGCCGCAACCGGCGCGGCCGCATCTTTTCCCGTGCAAGTCCCGATGACCAATCCGCTACGGATGCCCGCACATACTGATCGACTCCGTCGGCCACAACAATGCGTTCCGGTTGGTAGACTGCCCGCAAAATCTCGATTTCATTGGATGGCCAATCCTGCCCTTCATCGACGAAGATTGCGTCCCAGGCAAAATCATCGGCGTTATCCTGACGGACGCTCTCAAGATCATCACCGGAAAGCGCTCCGCTACGAATATAGTCCAGGAGAGTTTCCTTGTGTTCCTCGTAGCGCTCCAAAAAACCATCGTAAGTCTTGATGATGCCGAGTTCATGCATCAGGCGACCGACGAACGCATGCACCGTTTCTATCCGAATGCCGCCTTTTTCGATCTGGTGAGGGACACCGAGCAGTGCCATCGTGCGTCTCATGTCGGCGACAAGTGCCTTGTTGTAGGTCAGCACGAGCGACCGCATCCGGTTACTGTCATAGGCACGGTACGCCATCTGAAGAAGGATCACGGTCTTCCCAACGCCGCCTCTGCCACGGACTACGACTTGCCTATGTGTCAGATCATCGAGCCAGGCCTCGGGCAGAGCTGCCTTGACAATGCGATCCATGCGCCGCCGGTCGAGCGGCGTGGGCTCCATGGTCTGAAGCAAAGCGGTCTCTGACGAAAAGATTGAATCGAAGACGTCCTCCGAGCCGAAGCTGAGCGTTACGCGGCGGTCGTTGTTAGCCGGAGACGACACTTGGCCCAAAATGTTCAGAATGCGTTCGAAGCTCGCATCGATGCCGAAACAGTTGTGCGGCCGTTTAGGGAGGTCGGGCTCACGCAGGCCGGAAAAGAAGACCAGATCCTGGAGATAGATCTTCGGCACACCATTGTGTGCAAGGTACTTCTTGAGTTCGAATACCTGCTGCCGGGCCTTCTCGGTCACGCACTCCCAGCCTCTGGGATACCTTACCGAAGCAACCTTGTCGTCGAACCTAACACCCGTCGCATCGTGTGATTTGGCCTCAATGACAAGGGCGAAGTTGCGCACCGAAGCGCGCCGCGGAACGAAAGGCTCGCCCTCGCGCGGATAGAATTTGAACTCAATGTCAAACTCGCGTGGCTCAGAGAACTGCCCCACAACAAAAAGGTCGATGTCTTCGATCGGATGTCCGTAAAGCTTAAGGCCAACGAAAATCTTCACATGATCGACGGGGTGCTGGCTGAGGTCGGGCCAGACGGCAAGCAGTTGCTTACGCAAATGCAGGGCTGCCTCGTATTCTTTCCCTTCGCCGACGCCAACCAGTTCTATCATCTACTTCAACCGGTGATCTGCTGGTAGATGGTGCGCGTTGCCGTTGGAAGGTTACCCCGTATCACGAGTTCATTCTCGACAATGACCTGGTACTCAGTGCCGCTGTCGCGAAATTCAGCTATCGCCGGATCAGCGGGATGACCTGTCGTCAAAGGCCCCGAAAGCGCAATGACGAACTTCCGACCTTTGCATTCAGCAAGAATTGGAGCCGTTACTGACTTTCCATTCCCATAGGCGATTCTTAGCCCAGCCTCGAATGTCGCCATCCCCTCGTCGCGCCGGAGGAGGTCGTTCAGCAACAAGGCTGTAGATCGCTTGAGGCGTTCAGCGCTGAATCCGGGATTCTGTCCTGTCAGCAGATATTCCAGCAGTTCAGCGCCCACATGCCTGTCGAGCAGGCGATGTTCGAACTTATTCTTGAAGCTCCGCAAACAGCGGTAGCACGAAGCGTCGCAGTCCTCGGGGCAGGTTTTCAGCAATTGGAGTGCGCGCTGGAACAGCTCAAGTCCGCGATCTGCAAACTGACTCGCAAAGCCCGCGCCACCAGGAAGCGTGTCATAGAGAAAGATCTCTGCTTCCAACCCGCTTTTACCCGCAGGAGTGAGCGCAGGTCGATACTCGGCCATCAACTCGCCAGGCTCGATCTCCAGTATCTGGCATGCCGCCTTGGCAAGTGCTTCGCTGACAGTTCGCAGCGCGACATCCGTTGAATAGTGCCCCGGCTTCAGCTTGAGCGGTGCGGCCACGCGCATGGAGAACAGCGCGATGTCCGTGATGAAATCGGTCCCAAGCACCAGGTGGCGTGTCGGTCCAATGCCATCACACATGAGTTTGTCATCATCATCCGGATAGGGCTTGCGGTGGGGCGCCGCCAGGATCGGCGAAGGGGTGTTGCTCGCTTCTATTCGGCCGCATTTGACACAGTAGTTGTATCCTTCTTGCTGCGGACCCGTATTCGACACCAGGAGGTGCCGCCGGGTCTTCAAGCTACGGATACGCTCATTGGCTTCGGACCAGCCCTCATCGTCTCCCGGCGTCCCCATCGTCAATTTCGCTCGGGTGGCGTAACTGGTTTCCGGAATTTCGTCGGGAGAAGTCATCTCTTCGACGCCGATCGGGTGAGCAAACCCAGGTGGCCGCATCCAGTAGCGAGCGGGCCCAAATGTGTTTTCGCCACCGCACGCCTCACAGTCAGTCGTATCATTGCGGACGATTTCACCCGCTTCGAACGTCCTCGCGAAACCACAGTCGCTGCATTCCATATAAAGGCGCTTGCTCTCCCAAGCGTGAAAGCGGTCATCCTTCATCACTGAATAGATGGCCCCCGAGGTGTAGCACTTGCCCGCAATCCAGACCTGTTTGTCCGGCGCATACTGGGAAAGCGCTATCGGCAAGCCCTGTGAGGGCGCAAATTTCATGATTTGTCTGTGGCGGGACGACCGGTCGCGGTCGAATACGTGAAAGGTCGCAACATCAGTCGGAAATGCGTATCGAGGTAGCTTCCCGCAGTAAAGGAGGCGGTCCAGCATCTTGCCGGGACTGGAAGCCTGCTGCGGGTGTTCTTCTCCTTCCTCAGCTGCTTCTTCGTCACCGGCGGTATCGTCGTCGTCTTCATCCTCGGTCTCCTCCTCTTCACCGGGACCAGGGGCGATGGCCTCGTCCACAGCTTGAAGGCAATCACTGACGAACTCACCGAGGAGAAGAGCCCGATCGTCTCCGGATAGCTGCTCAGGAATCCACCCGGCTATGCGGGTACGCAACGTCTCCTCATTGTCGGCGAGCCATGCCGCGAAGTCGTCCCGATTCAAGAGCGAATCCGCCTTCCGAAAACCGGAGACACTTCCCAGAACCGAAAATAGATCGTGTGGTTGGTCAGGGTCGATGATCGGAAGGCGATCCTGGTGATAGTTCTGCAGGAGGAACGCGCGGATGTGGCGGCGCACGATCTCAGGGTTGTCCAATGTCAGTTTCGGGTCGACGACATCACCCCGGATCATCTCGTCGGGCTGGGAGAAATAGTGCTCATCATGGCTGTCTGCGCTCCCAAACGCGACGACTGTGGCTACAGCATTGCCGCGACGACCTGCACGGCCTGCCCGCTGCTGATAGTTAGCACGCCCAGGCGGCATGTTTCGCAGGGCCACGCCTGACAATGCTCCGAGGTCGATACCGACTTCCATAGTCGTCGTGCTGGATAAGATGTCGATTGCGGTGGAACGCCCTCCAAGACCGCTCCCACTCAGCGCGATATCCTGGAACAAGAGCTCATTTTCTTCTGCTTTGGAGAACACATCCTCGTTTTGCGGCGCGTTGAGCTGGGCAGTGTGTTCAGCGGCAATGAGAGCCATCGGCTGCCGCGGCGGCTCCTCAAGGGCCTGCGTAACCGGTTTGCGATAAAAACCTTTGCGCGCAAGAAAGACCGGGTCGGCATCTGGATCAAGTGCGGAGACGGTATCACTTCCGCAGTCAAGGCAGCTTTCAATGCCAGGGATAGGACGATGGACCGATTTGCAACTTGAGCAATGCACCCAGGCACCATCAAACTGGAGCGAAAGCTCGCCGCCGTTCAGGCACCGATACCCACTCTCCACTGATTGCGTGAACCACTTGAGCAGTTCCGGCGACCAGCTATCCCAAAAGACCTTCCTGGCGGCCTTATCGTCGATGACGGATTCAATTGCCTTGATCTTGGCTTTCGGGTTTCGCGGCTTGACCCGAAATCCTTCTGATGGCGGCCGATTAATCCAAGTGCCCGGCATCTGCGCAAGCCTGAAGCCGTTGTTGTTCCAGCACCGCAACCAGTAGCGCGCGATCGCAAGTTTGGCCTCATCGTTCTCAGCGAATCCCGGTATCGGCGGCAGGCCCAATATCTTCTTTGTGTGGCGATCGCTTTCTTTCAAGGTTGCGAGCGCCAGGGGTTCCATCCCCCAAAACCTGTCGGTCAAGGTCGTCAGCATGCTGCTAAGCAGCGACTCCGGCGGACGGTGAGCCCGAATTTCCAACAACAAGCTCAACAAGGTCGACGGATCTTCCAGTTCATCCTGGCGGACCGCCTCGTCTACAACTTCTTCAGCATCAAAGTTTTCCCCGCCGCGCATTTCCGGACGCAGACGCACGTTCAGGCGTTTGGAGGCGAGCAACACACCAAAATATAGGTCGTCGAGATTCAGGTGCGGGCGAATTGCATCCTGTTCCTTGAGCCAATTGAAGCCGCTGATGATCAGGGGGCGGAGAGAATCTCGCTCGGAATACATCTGCAGATTGGGTGCGAGGCGAGCTGCCACTTGTCGGGAGTCCGAGAAGGCGAGCACTTTGCGGCCGCGCAGAGGCGCAAATGGTGTCGCTTCCTGTGGCCCTGGAGGCTGAATCTGGATTTGTCGGGCGAGTAAAGCCTGAAAGGGCTGGTCACCCTTGGTCTGATGGTCTTGCACATAGCTGCGCCCAAAGCGTGCCGTCTTGCCGCAAACCGCGCACGGAGTGAACTGACCACGTGACTCGAAGCTGTTGTCGTTCTCATTCTCGTCGTCGGCGGTATCGTTGAGTCGATCCTGACGGATGAAGACCGTTCGCATGCGCGGTCCGGGTGTGAGCGGATTCAGTTGCCCTGTTTCCAGATCGTAGTCGGCTGGTTCGGCACCATCGTCGTGCGCAGGCTGCTCAAGAAGCAAGTCGATAGGTAGCAACGGGCTTGTCTCGCCACTCGCCATGCGCAACTGCTCTCCCGGCTCGGACCAGAGAGCACGCGGTGAATCGACGTCGTCGGTATAGGCGCGAGCGTAAGCGGTTCCGCAGTTGCGGCAGGTGAACAACTCAAGGACCCGGGCACCACACCCGCATTCTTCCGACGGCTGCGAGTACATCTTCCCGCAGATGCCATCACGTTGATCCTCGGAGATCTCGCTGCAGTCTGGGTCCATACAAACCCAAAGGCCAGGCAAGCCCCGAAAGAAGTTGTGTATGCGGCAGGGCAGCAATCCGGGTAGATTCGGCTCCGGCCTCGCAACGCTACCGAGCGCCATCAGGACAGTAACGGCTTCATCGGCGGTTTTGGCCGGAACATCGCCGGCAAACAGAAAAGTGCCAAGCTCGGCGATGGGCCGGGCTTCCTTCATCGTTGCATTAATTAGTGCGCACATTGCAGGGAACGATTTCAACGCATCGAAGAGCCCACGTTCTGTCGATTCCGCACCCGTAACGCTTCGGTAGTCGAGCAACGGCGTAATCAATGCCAGCTTGGCATCGTCAGAATCCGCCTCGTAGAATGCATTCAGATCAATACCGGAAAGGGCTTCGGCGTCCTCTAACGTTCCCTTCCCGGCGCCTTCCTTGAGATCGAGTGTGCCTTCGATTGGAATGAAGGAATCAGCCGGGACGCCGGAGAGCTGCGATCCAAACGCCGGGGCATAGTCAGCATCTTTGAAACTCGCTGTCGCGCAGATAATCCGGAAACGGTCTTCCGGGACACCTATCCGGTCCCGCAACCGTCTTAGCAGCAATCCCACTTCTGCGCCGGCGGCACCGCGATAGAGGTGTGCTTCGTCGAGCACCACCAGAAAGGTCTCATCCGGGTTGTCAGCAAGCCACTCACGTGTCCTGTCAAAGATAGGTCGCTCAATCGGCCGCATGAGCATGTATTCGAGCATCGAATAGTTTGTAACCAGCAGGTCAGGCGGCGCGGCGTGGACTTCGTGTCGCGTCAGAAGTTCGGAGTCGTCAGGCAGCGTAACCGCCCTGACGAACTCTCCCGTCTTCCGGTCTTGCCAGGCGCTGCCCTTTTGCCCGAACCAGGCTTCCAGATCGGGTTTTGCTGGCCATTTCCCGCGATCCTTCAAGGCGGTCAGCAACTCAACAGCTTGTGCCTTTTCTTCGGCATCGTCGCTGTCCGCACGCCTGAGCACGTCAACGTAGAAGCTGTCGAAGGATTGTAGTCGCGACGAATCCTTCTTCGACGTGCGAATGCCCGCATACGGGGTCCGGCTTGTATATCGGGCAAATCGAGGTGGGCGGCCACACCACTCCTTGAAGGAACTGACGAGGCGCGGGTCGCCCAGCAAGGCACGAAGTCGCCCCAACTGGTCGTTTACGAGCGCATTCATCGGATACATGATCAGCGCCCGCATCGCGGGCTGCTCAGCGAAGACACTGGGACGCGTTTGCGCCTCCTGCGCAAACTTGCCCAGGATCGGAAGAAGGAAAGATTCTGTCTTTCCCGAACCCGTCCCGGTCATGATGACCAGATTCTTTCCATCGATGAGATTGTGACGAAGCGACTCCGCCTGGTGCTTGTACGGAGGATCGTAGATCAACCGCGGAAGGCCTTCGCTTTTAGAACTCAATCGTGAAAAGAGCGTCTGCGCGGCCGACGGCAGGCCGACCATTGAGCCGAATGTATCGCCCGTTTGGTATTTAGGCGTCGATTCGAGATAAGGGACGCGATGTATGACACCGTCACGTTCAAGAAGGTGTTGCCGCTGCGCAATCAACGACGGGGCACTGATGTGGTATGTCGCCTCGATATAGTCACTCAGCGAGCCGTGCAGATTTTCTATAGTTTCTTTAATTGTCTGCATACTTGTTCCCCTCCCGCATTCTTACGCGTCCGTCGGCACCAGCCACAAGTTTTCCTGAAGGTTTTTTTCTTCTTCTGCCGCCTCTGCCACGGGAATCTCGTACGCGAACAAGCTGCGGCTACGTGGACGTTCGTGACCGAGAACCATCAATCGGCGCTGGGCCCAGAGTGGCAACGGCGAAAAGAAATCGAAACGGACACCGGCATCTGTGGCGCTGCGCCTGTATTGCTGCGGATGTCCCGCTACGCCGTCAATCGCCATCTGTAAGTGCCACGCGGCATCGCATCCGCGCCAACGAAAGTGCCTGGGAGGCAAGTCGACGATCCGCTTCAACGTGCCATCGGCAAGTTCTGCGAAGCTCCAGAGCGGCGCGCCGAACTCCTGCGGCCGGCGTGCGACAAATGTACCGGTCTGGCCACGCGGTGCGCCCCATCGCCCGCGATAATAGGTCACCTTGGTGTCTCGATCGAGGATCTCGAGACCGGATACTGGTCCGCAGGTCGGTTGAGAGGCCAGTTGATTTTCGAAACGTTGGATCAGCTGTTCAGGGGTCTGCGCCTTGGGCGATCGGAGCCACACGGACTCAGACAATTGATGCAGTCCGTGCGCGATCAACTGCTCGATCAGATCCTCGCCAGGCTCGGGTGCGATAAACTGCGTCACGTGGGAGCGGACCACGCGCAGCGCCAGGTGTTCCGGCAAGAAGATGTCCTGATCGGGAGCGATTCCGGTCAAGAAGATGCTTCCGGTACGGCGAACCACAAAAGATGGCGGCGCCGCAAATACCCAGGTTCCTTTAGCGTCTGGGTCATCGGTCGCGACATCGGATAGCTCTAGCAAGTCACCGGCGACGATCATGGCCTCGATCAGATTGTCCAGTCGATCGGCGAGTACTCCGAGGTCGGACTGCAAGTATGCAAGGCTTTCCGTGAGGGCGGCGCGAAGCGCGGTCCTTGAACATGGACAGTGTATCCCTGCTGCACGCCGTAGGAGGCCCGCCAACAGAATGTCGTCAAGCCCAGTGGGCTCGATCCCAATGCCAAGCGACGTACGGCAGCAGCCCAAAACCTCATCCGGAGTGAGTTCAGTGATCGTCATTCCCACCTCGGCAGCAATTCTATGGGCTGATTTTCCTCGCACGCATGGATGAGCGCGACAATCCTGGCTCCGCGTAGCAAGAGAGGTTTCGCCAGAATGCGTTTGAGAAGGTCCGGCAGCTTGTCACGGTAGAGGCGCGGTACCTCGTGCGGACGGCTGGCTATATCGACTGCCAGGGAGCAAAGCGCTTGGTCGGAACAAACGCCATAGCGTGCGGCCAAATCGGCATACCAGCCCGCAATCGCCTTTCCTCCACCTTCGATGCTCAGGGCATCACGACGCAGCACGGACGGAAAACCTCCCCTGTGATCAAGCAACGATTGCAGATGATCGAGACCCTTTTCACGATCGCTGCTTCCCATGAAAGCGGCCTCGGCTCGACCCCAATCTCGACCGGCCAAGGCTCCATAAAGGCGAGTGGTCAGGCCAACCACGACCTGGCCC
>Ga0208833_1000280_pt1 | contig 14329 bp, 9 predicted proteins | sample DeeseametaMP1788_FD_184181 | JGI IMG/M metagenome (GOLD analysis project Ga0208833, IMG submission 184181) | Marine microbial communities from the Deep Pacific Ocean - MP1788 (SPAdes) | ecosystem: Environmental > Aquatic > Marine > Oceanic | place: North Pacific Ocean | collected 2011-05-03 | reverse complement strand
CCGACGTTCAGGACCGCGATGCGGGTACCGACAGCGTCGGTGGCAGCAGCCACGAAGCGATCCGTTACGCGGGCGAGAACGGCGTGCTGATCGTCAATCGATCGATCAGCAAGGCAATTCCCACGATTTCGAACCGGCTGATGCAGGAGGCAGTGGCCGACTATCGGCGGATGGGCGGCCTGGTCATCAATGCCGCCGGCAATAGCGGCGGCGACAATCCCAACGATGCGATCGACCTGACGCCCGAGAACGCCGAGGGCTGGCTGTTCGTGGTCGCGCTCGATCCGAATGGGCCGGGGTACGAGCTGGCCGGCTATTCCAACCGCTTCGGCAGCGCGATGGACCGGTGCGTTGCAGGCGTTGGCACAAGCGTCACCACCGACAATGCGGGCAACGTGGTGCGCTTTTCTGGGACGAGCGCGGCGACCCCGCAGGTTACCTCGCTGGCGGCGCTGATCCTGCACAAGTGGCCGCAGCTGACCGGCGTGGATGCCGGCAACATCATCCTTTCCACCGCCCGCGATATCGGCGCACCCGGGACCGATCCCGTCTTCGGCCACGGCCTCATCGATATGCGCAGCGCGCTCTCGCCGGTCGATCCGACGCTCTCCAACGGATCGTTCGCTACGCCGATCGCCACCAGCGGGATGATCGTGCCCCAAGCGTTCGGCGCGGATGCGGGCGAGCAGGTGGCCAACCTGCTGTCCGAGGTCACTCTGCTCGACGCGTTCGGGCGCGACTACCAAGCCGATCTTTCCGGGCTCGTCCGGCTTTCGGCTCCTTCGTATCGTGACACTGTCGCAGAGCGGCTGGACCGCGCTGCCAGTGGCAGGACGGCGGCTTTCGGGCTGTCATCCGCGCAGGTTCGCTTCGGCTATCTCACCGATCGCTCGACGGGCTTTGCCTCCCGCACACGAAGCAGGATCACCGACGCTGGGGTGGCGATGCGCCTTGGCGATCGAGGCGCCATCGTGACGGCAGGTTACGAAGGGCCGTGGCGGGATGATGCTGCGTTTCTCGGCCTGGCCCCGCGTGTCGATGCGATGGGCGCCTATATGCCCGCAGGCGGGCTGCGGCTCGCCTACGACCGGCCATGGGGCGATCTTCGGACAGGCATCTCGGGACACTCGGGCGGCACGCGGGATGGCGACGTGGTGGCGATGACGGGCTGGCTGGCTCGCGATCTCACCGTGCTCAGGCTTGGCTTGCTGGAAGAGCGGGGGACCATCTTCGGTACGGCAACCGGCACCGGGGGTCTGCGACTGGGCGATGGCGCGCGAACGCTATTCGTCGAACTTTCCAGCAAGGCCTCGATCGGCCCATGGGATCTCGCAGGCTACGGCAGTCTCGGGACGACCCGGATCCGGCTTGGACCCGACGCGGTGCTGACCGACGCGAGTGCCGTTTCGACCGCCCGGTTCGGGGTCGAAGTGTCGCGCGAGGCGTTTGGCGGGCGAATCCGCGTTGGGGTGGCGCAACCGCTCGTCGTTATTTCAGGCGCAGGTTCGATCACAGTGGGAACGGCCTATAATATAATAGACAGATCGCTCCAGTTCACGAGCAGGGACATCGACCTCACCGGTCGCATCGATCCTCGCATCGCCGTCGGCTTCGAAAGTGCCGGTCCCCGCGCCAGCGCAAGCGTGGCCGTCACAAGCCGAGCGGATGCAGCGGATACGACCCTTCTCGGCAGCTGGCGCTTCTGGTTTCGGTAGCAGGTTCTCAGGTGCATTCATGATCCACTTCGACCCATCGAATGCAGAAGCCATCTACGAAAAGCTCTCGTCAATTCTCGTGCAAAACCTCACCGGGTTGAGTGCGTCGGCGGTCCCAGAGGCACCTGTCGAACGCACTCGGGTGGCATCCGAAACAGCCCTCGCCGATGTGCCGATGGACGAGATCGCCCAGGGGTCGCCCGCGGACGCCGAAAAGATCGCAGCGCAGGTCGTCGCGGCAAGTGGCGATGCCATCATCGCGTCTGACCAGAATGGCGCGATCATATTCTGGAACCGCGCCGCTGCGCAGATGTTCGGCTATTCGGCATCCGAGGCCCTCGGCCAGCCAGTCTCGATCCTGATACCCGAACCCTTGGTCGCGGGGCACACGCAGGCCTATGCCAACGCCGTGAATGGTGGTCCGACCACATTGGTCGGGGCCCCTGTGGAACTGGTGGCCCAGCGGGCGGACGGGTCGCAATTCCCCATCGAACTCTCCCTCACACCATGGGACGAAAGCGCCGTCAGGCGCGGCTACGCGGCCATCGTGCGGGACATCAGCGACCGGAAGCAACTGGCGAAGGAGCGCGAGGACGCACGCGCCTTCCTGACCACGGTGGTATCCCAGATGCCGGCCATGTTTTTCGTCAAGGATGCGCACACGCGCGAATATCTGCTGATCAACGAATTCGCCGAACGCACCATCGGGCGCCCGGCGAGCGAGGTGATCGGCAAGACCGACGTGGAGCTGTTTCCGGCTTTCGGGCAGGCCTACATGGATCGCGACACGCGCGTGCTCAATGCCGACGGTCCCTTGACCTTCGAGAGCGAATTCGTGCGCGAAGATGGTCAGCGATCGATACTCAAGACTACCAGGGCGGTGATCTCCGGCGCCAACCCGTCGGATCGCTATATCCTCGGCGTATCGGAAGACGTGACGCGCACCCGCCGGGCAGAGGCAGAGGTGCTCCGCCTCGCGCTGCACGATGCGCTGACCGGATTGGGCAACGCAGCCAGCCTGACCAGCCGCATCCACGAACTGATCGATTCGAAGACCGCATTTGCGATGCTCAGCATCGATCTGGATCGCTTCAAGTCTATCAACGACCAGTTCGGTCACGATGTCGGGGACGCGGTGCTGACCCAGTTTGCCCTGCGCCTGCGTGCTGCGACCGGCGATCGCGGCTTCCTCGCCAGAACCGGTGGCAATGAATTTGCCGTCATTCTGACCGGGAGGCAGCTTCAGAAACGGGCGCTCAAGGTCTCGACAGGCATCGTGCGGAGGACTTGCGAGCCTTTCGACGTTCACGGCGGGACCGCGCATTGCGGTGCTTCGGTAGGCATCGTGCTCTGCCCGGAAGATGGCGACTGTCCCGCGAAATTGCGCGAGCGGGTCGACCTCGCGCTGTATCGCGCGAAGCGGGGCGGAGGCGGCAATTCGTGCTTCTTCAACCGCGAGATGGACCTTGCGGAACATGACCGGCGCAAGCTTGAGGGCGACTTGCGGCTGGCGATCGCCAGGGGCGAGATCGATCTGGCCTACCAGCCGGTCGTGTGCGCGCGCACGGGCCGGATCAAGAGCTGCGAGGCGCTGGCGCGATGGACCCACCCGTCGCGCGGACCCATCGGCCCCGACATCTTCATCTCGCTGGCCGAGGAGTGCGGCCTGATCGGGAAGCTGGGTGAAGACCTGCTGCGCAAGGCATGCCGCGATGCGCTTTCCTGGCCTGCCGACGTGAGCGTTGCCGTCAATCTGTCGGCGAACCAGTTCAGAAATCACACTTTGCCGCAAATGGTTGGCAAGGTGCTGGCCGAGACCGGGCTCAACCCCCGACGGCTGCAACTGGAAGTCACGGAATCGCTGGTCATCACCGACGTCGAGGGGACGCTTCGGCAACTGCGCGACCTGCGCGCCCAGGGCATCCAGATCCTGATGGACGATTTCGGAACGGGCTATTGCTCGCTCAGCTATTTCCAGCAGTTCTGCTTCGACAAGGTGAAACTGGACAAGAGCTTCGTCCGCGACGTCGCCGTGCGCGAATCGCGGGCGATCATCGAAGCGGTGATCGGGCTGGGGCAGAAGCTGGACATGGGCATCGTCGCCGAGGGCGTCGAGACGGAGCAGCAGATGGGGCTTTTGGTCGAGACGGGCTGCACCCACCTGCAAGGCTACCTGTTCGGACGCCCGATGCCAAAAGGCCCGATCGTCGACCTCCTCTACAGCTCATCGTGCCAGCCAGGCGTCATCGCGGATCCTGGCATTGGTCTCGATTACCACGCGACTGCGTATCGGGAGCGTCTCCGGAACAGCCAAGGGGAATACGATCGCCAAGCCTGTGCGGGCTGACTGCGGCGGGGAACCTTGCGCGTCTGGTGGATGCACGGCTGGCCCGGAAGCGAGGTTGGGTGCGCAAAAAGGAGGGCCGCGGCACCCGGGTGCTGCGGCCCTCCCTTCAGGCGGGCGTCGGGGGGGTGGGACGCCTGGGGGTCAGCCTGGGATCAGAAGCTGAAGCCAGCACCCGCACTGAAGCCGCCGTTTCCACGAGTATCGACCGTCGCGCCGGCCTTCAGCACGCCCCGGCCTTCGCTGAAGGTCGTCGACATGCCCACCGCGAAGGCGGTTTCGCCGCGATAGTGCGCGATACCGCCGCCGACCATCGATCGACCTTCGCTGATCGTCTGCGGAATTCCCGAGACAGCCATCGCGCTGGCGGTGCCTGCCGCAGCATCCTGCCGCAGTTCGCGAAGGTCGAAGTCGAGCTGGGCGATGCCTGCCTGCAGATCGTTGAAGCGCAGGTCGGTATAGGCGCGAGAGTCCGCCATCGCCGAGGCAAGGCCGCTTTGCAGCTGGCCCAGATTGACCGCATCGGAGTTGCTCGTCCCGGCAGCGAGATTGTGCAGGGCGACAGGGGCGCCTGCGTCCGCGCCGACCAGCGCAACATCGTTGGTCACCGTGCCGCCATTGCTGACGTTGGGATTGTCCGGGTCCGAATATTGCACCGCGACCGTGGTGCTGCCCGCCAGGTTGTTGTTGATGGCAGCAATATTGGCCGTGTTCTGGTCGATATCGGTGCGGTTGCGGGATACCTCGGCGTTGGTCGCCGCGAGTTGGCTGCCATTGATCGCATCGGTCGACCCGGCAGCGACCGTGCCCGCCGCCACGTTGGTGAGCGTGACGGGCGCACCGCCGGTTCCGATCAGCGCGGCCGTGCTGGTCGGCACGGTGCTGGCAACACTCGGATCGGTATCCGAAACATAGCCGATCGGGACATTGGCGAGCTGGCTCTGCACGAGGGTGATCTGGGCCGAGTTGTCGGTAACCCGCGCGTCGATATTGGTGACGCTGGTGCTCAGGCTATCGATGTTGCCCTCGTTCACCGTAACCCGCGTGTCGAGGCCGGCGATATCGCCTTCGTTGACGGTCACTCGCGTATCGAGCGAAGCAATGTCGCCTTCGTTCACGGTGACCCGGCCATCGAGATTGGCGATATCGCCCTCGTTGATCGTGACGCGTGAATCGAGGTTGGCAATATCGCCTTCATTGATCGTCACGCGCCCGTCGAGATCGCCGATCGCATCGGCGTTGGCGGTGACCGCCTGGTTGGTCGCAAACAGCTGCGCGCCGTTGACGGCATCGTCGGATGTGGCGCTCACGTCCCCGGCGGCCACGTTCGACACGGTCGTGCCGCCTGCGCCATCGAGCGTGAGCGAGGTCCGCGATGTGTCGTCGTACAGCACCGCCAGCGCATTGCCCGAACTGCTATCGCCCAGCGAGGCGATAGCATCGGTATTGGCCTGTATCGCAACCGTGTTGGCGTCGACCTGCTGGTTGGTCGCGAACAGCTGGCTGCCGTTGACCGCTTCGGTCGAGCCTGCGGCGAGGGTTCCGGCTGCCACGTTGCCCAGCGAGACGGCGGCGCCCGTATCGGCGCCGATCAGGGAGGCGCTGTTGGTGGGCACCGCGCTGGCGACGGTCGGGTCGGCATCGCTGACGTAGCCGATGGGCACATTGCCGAGCGACGACTGGAGCGCCGCAATGTCGGTCGTGTTCTGGGTCACCCGGGTATCGATGGTGGTGACGGTGTCGTCGAGATTGGAGATATCCAGAGCGTTGATCCTCACCCGGTCGTCCAGATCGCCGATATCGCCGGTATTGATCGCCACCTGCTGATTGGTCGCGAACAGCTGCGAACCGTTGACCGCATCGCTCGATGTGCCGGACAGCGTCCCCTCGGCGACATTGGTGATCGTGGTACCACCCGCTCCGTCGAGGGTGACGAGCGTGCCGGATGCATCGTCGTACTGGACCGCCGCATCGTCCAGCGCGGCAATATCGCCGGCGTTCGCGGCGACATTCTGATTGGTCGCGAACAGCTGAGAGCCGTTGACCGCCTCGGTCGAAGTCGCGCTGACCGTTCCGTCTGCGAGGTTGGAGACGGTGGTGCCACCTGTGCCCTCAAGCGTGACGCTGGTCTGCGCCGCGCCGTCATATTGCACGCCATTGCCCAGATCGACCTGGAGCGCGTCGATCGCGCCCTGAACCTGGCCGACGGTCGCGGCATCGGTCGCTTCGGTGCCCGGCGCGACATTGGTGATCTGCCGCAGGCTGCCGGGCGCGCCGACCGAGACGGTTCCGACCGAGCTATACGAGCCCGTCAGGAAAGGTGCGGTGTATCCGGTCGAGGCACCGCGATCGGCGATCGACTCGTTGCCCAGCGCGACACTGTTGGCGGCGGTAGCGCTGGAATTGGTCCCGATGGCGATGGCGCCGTTCGCGCCGACGGCGGTGCTGGCATTGTTGCCAAAGGCGATCGCGTCGAGTTCACCGGCCGTGGCGACCTGGCCATTGCCCAGTCCGGTGATCTGGTTGCCGCCGATGGCAAGCCCGGACGGGTCGTTCAGGGTGTAGCCGTCGGCGGTGATGTTGCAGGCGGAATCGGGGGCGAGGACCGTGCCGCTGGTATCGGCAACTCGCAATGCAATCGGATCGCCGTCGGCATAGGCTTGCAGCGTATCCGAGGCGCCGATGTTCACATCTTCAAGCGTGAGGAGAGGGTTGCCGAGGATCGAGACGCTCAGCAGCGCGTCGTAGAGGCCTTCCACCGCGTCGGCGGTGGGTACGGCGACGTCGCCCACGATGTCGGTGACCGCCGATGGCTCGAGGCTGATGCCCGTGCACACATCGACAACCGGCTGCAGAGCCTGCGCGCGGACCGGTGCGGTGAGCTGGGGGGCGGCACCGACGGTCACCAATGCTGCAGTAGCGAACAGCGTGCTATGTATTCTAGTACTTTTACTTAGGGTCATGAAGCTCTCCCTGTTCATGATCGCGAACGGATGTTCTTTGCGAAGACGAGAGGAGGCTATGAGCGCTGAGTTAAGGCACTAAAAAGTTTGAGAAAATTGAAATTACGCAAATTACATTACTTTATTCGTTGCCATTAGGAGGCGTAGATTAACCTACGTGCTGCGCGAAAAATGGGCCCTCCGAAGGCCAAATTCCGAAGGCTTCTCCCGCATGGCAACCACTCCGCCGACGAAGCCTCTGACGCAAAACACGTAAATTCCGGAATCTCCAGAGGGTGGTCAGGAATTCCTTAGGATTTCAAATTACATTGTATTTTGAGGATCTTGGGATAAGATGGCAGCTGAAATGGGGGAGATTGACGTGGCATCCGAAAGGGGCAAACCGCACAATATCGACCGCAACGCCTGCCATTCCGCGGAGCCGCTGCGGCTCGTCGTCGAAATCGATACGCCGAGAAGCACCGGTGTTCCGGCGGCGAATTTTGTCCGGTCATTTTCGAAATGGCGGGATGAGGCTTTAGTAAAACCCGTTTTCGTCGCCAATCACGGCCGTATTACCCATGCATTGATCGGTATCGACCAGTTCGACAGACTGAGCGAAGAGCACAACGCGCAAGCGGCCGACGTCAACCCGTTCGAACTCGCGGAATGGATCGATGAGGCCGTCATCGTGTGCGACCGCGATCTGGTGGTGGAGTCGATGAACAGGGTCGCGTCGGCGGCTTGCCGCATGTCCAGTTCGCATTGCGTGGGCCGCAATCTCTACGACTGCCTGCCCCAGCTGCGCGGCACGCTGTTCGATGTCCATCTGATGCGAACCGTGGAGGCGAACGAGTCCACATCGGCCGATATTCCGTCGCCCTTGCGCGAAGGCGGCTGGCTGCGCCTGCAGTCTTTCCCCCTGCACGAGCGCAATGTCCTGCTGTTCAGGGACATTACCGAAGAGGTCGAGCGCCACCGGCTTGCCGACGTGAAGGCGGCCCTGATCGAGGCGATGGCGGTCCACAACGCGATCGGATACGTCCGCGTGACGGTGAGCGGGCAGATCGAGCGGGTGGACGAGCCGTTCTGCGATCTCCTCGGCGTTCGCGAAGACCGGTTGCGCGGCGCCAATTTGGTGGAACTCGTGAGCCGCGAAAAGCGCGTGGAATTCAAGTCCGCGCTGCAAGAGGCGATGAGCGGCGAGGGGCCACGCAGGCTCGTTTCGAGCTTCATTTCGAATGGTGGCGAAACCGACGAGGTCGTGGCGGCCATCGTCCAGTTGCGAGGTGCCTATGGTGCCGAGGGTGCGGTCATCCTGTTGACCCCGGCCGACGTCGCGATGCCCTGGGGCCCCAAGGGAAAATAGGCCCCGAGGGGCGAGCGCCCGCGCGCTACTTCTTGACGCGCCAATCGCGCGCGTAGGTCGATTCCTCGTGATACTTGCGTTCGCGCGCGGCCGCTTCCTCCGCCATTTCGGCCTCGGTCGCAGGGCGGCTCGCATGATCCTTCAGCAAGGCATCGCGGCGGATCGGGATTATTTGCGCGATTGGCGTTCCGGCTGGCAACAGATGCTGGCCGACCGGGCCGGTCCACAGGAAGGGCAGGTTGATCGTCGTTTCGAAGCGATCGCAATCGACCAGGCCGGAAAAGCAGGTGAAGGGCAGGTCGGGCCGGTTGAACGGCTGGGTCAGCAGCACCGAATAGCCCGCCGGGACCTTGATCCGCCACGGGTTGATGAATTTGAGCGGCATCGCCGCCTCGAACGGAGGCTGGGGTGCGCCGATCTGGGCGGGGTGGTGCTGTTCCAGCGGTGCGAAAGGAACATCCTGCGGCCAGCCCATCGCGATGTTGACGCGGTCTTCGGGCACCTGGAGCATCACATCGAAGGGTAGCGGGATGATGAAGCCGAGCGACAGCGCGTCGGTCACAGGCAGGCACGCTTTCACCGTCAGCCCCGGCAGGCCGTGCGCATCGGGCACGCCCATCTCGCGATCCAGCCGCTTGAACCATTCGGGAGCGAAGCGGATGGCGCGTTCGGGTGCAGGGATACGTCCTGCGAGCTCCGGCGCGCAGATGAACTCGATCCGCGCGGCGGGCTGCGGCGTGCCCGGTGGCGTCTCGTCGAAATCGAAGCTGATTTTGGTGTCGGCCACGCTTCCCCCTCGCGCCTCGCCTGTCGTGGTGCCGGTTGCAGGAATCGAACCCGCGACCTTCGGTTTACAAAACCGCTGCTCTACCAGCTGAGCTAAACCGGCCTGCCAGACGCAACGCGCCTTGCGCGAAAACGGGCCGCGCGTCCAGCCCCGGATGTTGCCGTGCCTCGACGCAAGCGGATGGGGCGCGCACCCCGGTTTCCTTTGTCGGATTGGCGGTTTTGTGGTATGTCAGGCCAGGTAAGCAAGGAAACGAAATTGGACCAGAATCTCCGCACGCAACTGCAATACGACGCCCAGAAAAAGTCGGTCGCGGCCGCTTACATCCTGTGGCTGTTTCTCGGCACGTTCGGCGCACATCGGTTCTACCTGGGCCGTGTGACGAGCGGGGCGATCCAGCTTGCGCTGCTGATGCTCGGCTGGATTCCGTTCTTCCTCGGCTGGTTCGTACTGGGCGTATGGTGGCTGGTCGACGCCTTCCTGATCCCCGGCCAGACCGAACAGCGCAATTTGCAAACGCTCGACCGGTTGAGCGGCGACGCCGCGCTGCCGGCGATCCCGGCCTAGGGCTCAGCGCGCGCCGAAGGTCCAGCCTTCGGTGCGGGCGATCTGTTTCGTCATTCCGCGCGGGCTCCAGCGTTCCGAGTCCTCGCCCACCTTGCGCAGCCATGCCGCAGCGAGCAGCGCATCGGAGGAATGATCGTCGACCGCGCCCGCCTGTCCGGTACCCGGCGATCCGATCGCATCGAGCGCCGTGTCCAGTTCCTCATAAGACCTGATCTTGCTGCGCCCGCTCGACCTTTGGGCTTCGAGCGCGGCGAGCGAGGTGTAGATCTCGACCAGCACCGATCCTTCGCGGGGTAGCGGATCGATCGGCCACACAGGTAGCGCACCATCCAGCTGGTGCAGCAGGCGCATCCCGGTGAGGCTCGACTTGCCGACCTGCGCCGCGCCGACGAGGTTGAAGTTGCTGTACGGCTTGCACCCCATCGCCGCCTGCGCGTGTTCGGTGACGCGGAAACGCCCGCGTCCGTGCACCGCTCCATCGTCGCGAAACCGGTCTCCCTCGCGCGCGCCGTGGCGGCGGAAATAGCGGCTGAGCTGCGGGTGATCGACAAAGCTGGTGGCCTCCAGATGCGGATCGTTGGCGCAGACGGCGTCGACCAGCGTCCATAGCGCGCGTGCATCGGGAGGCGAGCCCTCCCAGCCGGGGAAGAACGCGGCGCAATCTTCGAAGGGGAGCGATATTCCCAGATCCATGCCTACCAGCGTATCGTCCGGCAGATCGTCGCGCAGGAAGGTGAGGACGTCCTCGCGGCTCCAGGCTTTGCCACGCTGGAGGAGGCGAGGGGGGCCGCCGTCCAGATCGGCCAGCGCGAGCGCGATCCCCTTGTGCCGCTCACCCCGCGCGCCCGACCAGTCAATCGCGACGAAATTGGAGAACCGGCTCAAGAACGACCTTTACGCCGCGCGTTCCAGAATTCCATCCGCTCGGCCACGCGTTTCTCGTACCCGCGCCCGGTGGGTTCGTAGAAGCTCTGCGGCTCCATCTCGTCGGGCCAGTAATTGTCGCCCGAGAAGGCATCCTCGCTCGCATGGTCGTAGGAATATCCCTTACCAAAGCCGATATTCTTCATCAGCTTGGTCGGCGCGTTGAGGATGTTCTTCGGGGGCGTGAGGCTGCCGGTTTCCTTCGCGCTGCGCCACGCGGCCTTCTGCGCAGCATAGGCGGCGTTCGATTTGGGCGCCGTCGCGAGGTAGAGGCACGCCTGCACCAGCGCCAGCTCGCCTTCGGGGCTCCCAAGAAACTCGTAGGCATCGCGCGCGGCGATGCACTGGGTCAGCGCTGCGGGATCAGCGAGGCCGATATCCTCCACCGCCATGCGCACCAGCCGCCGCGCGAGGTAGCGCGGTTCCTCGCCCGCCGTCAGCATCCGCGCGAGGTAATAGAGCGCTGCGTCGGGATCGCTCCCGCGCACCGCCTTGTGCAGCGCGGAGATGAGGTTGTAGTGCCCGTCGCGATCCTTGTCGTACACCGCCACGCGGCGCTGCAGGAAGCTGCCGAGCGCTGCCGGGTCGAGCGGTTCGCTCAGCCCCGCATTGTAGAGCGTTTCCGCCTGGTTGAGCAGGAATCGCCCGTCGCCGTCGGCACTGGCGATTAGAGCAGCGCGCGCGTCTTCGTTGAGGGGGAGGGGGCGTTCCAGCTCCTCGGCGCGAGTCAGCAACTCGCCCAGCGCCTCGTGACCCAGCCGCTCGAGGATCAGTACCTGCGCGCGGCTGAGCAGCGCGGCGTTCAGGGCGAAGCTGGGGTTCTCGGTGGTCGCGCCGACCAGCGTCACCGTGCCGCGCTCGACGAAGGGCAGGAAGCCATCCTGTTGCGCGCGATTGAAGCGGTGGATCTCGTCCACGAACAGCAGCGTCTTCTGCCCCGCCTTGGCCGCGGTCTCCGCCTCGGCGAACGCCTTCTTGAGGTCGGCGACGCCGCTGAATACCGCGCTGACGGCGGCAAAGCGCATGCCCACCGCGTCGGCCAGCAGGCGGGCGATGGTGGTTTTGCCGGTGCCCGGCGGCCCCCACAGGATCATGCTGGAGAGCTTGCCCGCCGCGACCATCCGCCCAATCGAGCCTTCCGGTCCGGTCAGGTGCTCCTGCCCAACCACCTCGCCAAGATTGCGCGGGCGCAGCCGGTCGGCCAGCGGGGCGTCTTCGCGCGGCGCTTCGGGCTGCGATGGGGCAGGCGGGGGCGCCTCGTTTTCGAACAGATCTGCCATTGGTCGGCTGACATAGGCGTTCGGTCGGGAAATTGCAGCGGGCTCTTGTAGCGACCTATCTAAGATATATCTTAGCTATATCGTTAGAGGAGCAATACGCATGGATAATCACCCGGAGCATGATGGCCAAGGCCGCGAGGGCGACGAGCCTGTCGAGGGCCGCATTACAGAGCACACCGAAGATGGGGACTTCGACGAGCAACCCGAAGCCGAGTTCGACGAAGACGACAGCCCGCGCGACCACCGACGTTCCGACAGCTTCGGGACCGAAGCGATCTTCGGCCCCGGCGGCGTGTTCGGTCCGGAAGGGCCCTTCGGTCGCAATGGCCCGTTCGGTCCCGATGGTCCTTTCGGAAACAACGGCCCCTTCGCCGGCGCGGGCATTGGCATGGGCAAGGGCCGCGGACGCTGGAAGATGGGCGGTGTGTACGATGCGGGCCAGCATCATCGCCACGGCCATCAGCACCACCGGCGGCGCAAGCGGATGTTCGGCCCCGGCGAACTGCGGCTGGTCCTGCTTGCCCTGATCGCGGGCGAGCGTAAGCACGGCTACGAGTTGATCAAGGAGATCGAGGATCTGACCGGCGGCGAATACGCACCTAGCCCGGGAGTGATTTACCCCACGCTCTCGCTGCTCGAAGACGAAGGCCTGATCGTGCCGGTCGAGGCCGAGGATACCCGCAAGGCCTTCCGCGTCACCGACGCGGGGATGGCGGAACTGGAAGAGCGCAGCGATGAAGTCGCGCGGCTGATGCAGCGGCTTGGCAAGCAGGGAGAGAAGGCCAAGCCAAGCGGCTCGCCCGATCTGCTGCGCGCGCTGGGCAATCTCGCCACGGTCATCACCAACCGCGCCGCCAACGGCCAGTTCAGCGGTGCAAGCAAGGACAAGGTCGTCGACCTGATCGACGAACTGGCGCGCAAGATCGAACGTCTCTGATCGCTTGCGGACTTGTTGCCCGGGCGCGGGGATGTATCCTCCGCGTCCGGGTCGCACCTCCAGATGCGTGCTACGCTGAGCATTCGCAGGGCGGCTTGGCCTCGACCAGTCGCAGATAGGTATCGACCATCGAGGCGTTGATCGCCTCCCACGTATAGGGCTGGCTTCGTTCGAGCCCTGCGGCCCCGTGGCGCGCGCGCAGATCGGCGTCGAGGCAATAGGGGGCGAGCGCGTCGGCAAAGCCCTTCACGTCGCCCGGTTGCACTAGCATGCCGCTTTCGCCGTGGGCCACCAGGCTCGAACTGCCGGTCGCATCCGCTGCCACCACCGGCAGCCCGCAGGCCATCGATTCGAGCGTCACGTTGCCGAAGGTCTCGGTGATCGAGGGGTTGAAGAACACATCCCCGCTCGCGACCGCGCGGCCCAGGCGCTTGCCCCCCTGGTGGCCAACGAAAATTCCTCCGGGCAGTGCCTTTTCGAACCAGCCGCGCGCCGGCCCGTCGCCGATCACCATCACCTTGTGCGCGATCTGCCTCTTGCGCAGTTCGATGATCGTGTCGACGAACACGTCGAGCCCCTTTTCCATCACCAGCCTGCCGAGGAAGGTGATCACCACCTCGTCATCGGCGATGCCCATCTCGCGCCGCCATTCCATGTCACGCGCGCCGGGGTGGAACACCTCGCGGTCGATCCCGCGGGTCCAGATTCCGATATCCCGGTTCATCCGCTGACTGCACAGCACGTCGACCATCCCCGGCGACGGCGCGACTAGCGCATCGCACTTGCGATAGAACCGGCGCAGCAACGATTCGATGACCGGTTCGAGGAAGCCCATCTTGTAGTAACGCGGATAGGTTTCGAACCGGGTGTGGACCGATGCCAGCACCGGCACGCCATGCTCGCGCGCCCATTCGACCGCCTGCTGGCAGGTGCGATCGGGGCTGGCGACGTGCACGATGTTGGGGCGAAATTCTTCGAACGCGCGCCGGGTCTCGCCCTTCAGCCCGAAGGTGAAGTGGTATTCCGGACGGAACGGGATGGGCAGGGAGGGGACCGATACCAGATCGCCAACCGCCTCTACCTGCGGATTTTCGACCGTCGGCGCAAAGATTCGGACTGCACCGCCCTGGTCCAGAACATGGCCGACCAGACGGTTGAGCGCCTGGGTCGGCCCGTCGCGGACCATGTTGTAATTGCCGCTGAGCAAGGCAACGCGAAGATCGGTAACGTCCATCGCCGCCCGCCTTAAGGCTCGCGATTGCACTTGGCGAGGGGGTGGAGGCACTGTCTCGCCATCTTCGCGCCGAGCTGCCTTCGCGATGCGAATGCGATCATGCCCGGCGAGAGTTTTTCAGTTTCACGTTGACTTGCTGCAGCGCAACTTTATTGCCGCCGACGGGCCACGCGGTCCCAACGCCGCGCGAGCTCTCTGCAAGGAGAGAATACATGACTGCTACCAAGCCG
>Ga0208833_1000279_pt1 | contig 14338 bp, 9 predicted proteins | sample DeeseametaMP1788_FD_184181 | JGI IMG/M metagenome (GOLD analysis project Ga0208833, IMG submission 184181) | Marine microbial communities from the Deep Pacific Ocean - MP1788 (SPAdes) | ecosystem: Environmental > Aquatic > Marine > Oceanic | place: North Pacific Ocean | collected 2011-05-03 | reverse complement strand
CATGACTTAGCACCATTGCCCTACTCTGAAATACGCCCTTACGTCTCCCATGGCGCTGTTGCAATGCTTCGAATTGGCTTCGGGATTGGTATTAGCGACGCTAACTTTAATGCCATGCGCGAACAATACCTTCACATCTATAGTGAAAACATCGCAGTTAAGACTGACTTATTTGATGGATTAGGTGAGTTTCTTAAGGAACTCGAACGTATAGGCATAAAGTGGGGCGTTGTGACCAATAAACCTGAGTTTTTAACCATCCCTTTGTTAACTGCACTAAACTTAAATAAGCGCTCTTCAACGGTTATCAGCGGTGACACTATTGAACCAAGAAAGCCTAACCCCGCACCTCTTTTTGCGGCTTGTAAGCAAGCAGCTCTTATACCTTCACAATGTATTTATGTAGGGGACGCTGAAAGGGACATCGCTGCTGGTCGAGCTGCGGGCATGAGAACCGTTCTCGCCCAATGGGGTTATATAACTCCCGAAGATAATACTGATTGTTGGGAAGCAGATATAACCTTAGAGCAACCTGAAAAGTTATATTCCTTACTCAGTCACTAATCTGATGGACTTTATGATTTTCTAAAAAACTCAAGAGTTCCGTTGGAAACAAAGGTTTGGAATATAGGTAGCCCTGAACATAGTCACATCCATAGTCCATCAATAATTTGATCTGCTCCATAGTCTCGACACCTTCAACCACAGACTTCAAATTAAAACTCTTCGCTAGCCGTAAAATATTTTCAACGATCACATTGTTGTCCACCCCATGTTCATGGAGCGGTTCTGCCTCTCCCAGTTTGTCGATGAAAGATTTATCGACCTTAACTTTAGCAACAGGAAGATTTGCTAAGAGGCTAATTGAAGAATATCCCGTACCAAAGTCATCAAGAGCTATCGTAATGCCCATATTTTTCAACTGAGTAAGTATTTCTTTTGACTTACTTGTGTCGATCATGGCTGCGCTTTCGGTAACTTCAATGCCAATATGACTGGATGAGACATCATATTTTTCTTGTAGTGACTGTAACGTACTGATCAAGTTATCCCTTAAAAAGTCTTTTGGTGATATATTAACAGCAACTTTTAGTAGTTGACCTTGTTTCTTCCAATCTTTGATTTGTTTAATTGCAGACTCTAAGACCCAATCTGTAAGTGAGTGTATTAGACTACTTTCCTCTGCGATATTAATGATTTTATCCGGCGGTATATAACCGAGTTCAGGATGCTCCCATCTCAGCAGTGCCTCCAAATAGTGCACTTTTCCAGTATGAGGAGAAATCACTGGTTGATAGGCTAAAGAAAACTGGTCTAACTCGATGGCGTGAATAATATCTTTCTCAAGTTTAAAACGCTCCTTGGCATTAACGGTCTCACTTTGATGGTAAAATGAAAAAGGCTCAGTTCCCCGCTTTAACTGCTTGACCGTATTTTCAGCTAAAACCAAAAGCTTCTCAGCGTTACTAGCATCTTGCGGATACGACACGATGCCTGCTCGAATAGTGACTTTTACATCATGCCCCTTAATGGATACCACGTTGCGATAGGTGGACATAATATCTTCAATAATTTTTGTGATGCTGAGGTTGTCCGCATCAATAAGAACCGCTGCAAACTCATCATCTCCAGCTCGTGACAAAAAGCCAAAAGAATCGCTATGACTTTCTAATGTACTAGAAACTTGCCTAATAACTTCATCGCCTACAAGGTTGCCATGGGCATTATTGATCAAATGCAACTTCACGATATCAAAATAAATTAGTGATAAGGAATCAAAGTTATAGCTTTTTCCCGACAACGTCTGGTCAAGATATTTAACTAATGAACTACGATTTGGTAGTTCCGTTAATTGATCAAAATTAGATAAACGATGCAAAGACATTTCAGACATTTTTCTGAGGCTAATATCTCTAAAGTTACTTATAACCCCTTGAACATGCTTATCTTGCGATAAATTAACCAGTGTATTTTCCACCCATACAGGCTCACCACTTTTCTTCAAAATTCGGTATTCGGGAATCCTAACAACATTGTCTGGAATCGACATTAGTTGCTCCCATGCAGATATTGCGATCGGTTGGTCTTCTGGATGAACGAAATCGAGCCCACTCATCCCGATTATGTCTTTCTCATGATAACCCAGTAATTTTTGCGCACTAACAGATACGAATTGCAACTTTGCGTTTTCATCATAAAGAGCAATACCATCAAAAGCATTCTCAACTAAAGACTTATAATAATGATCTCTGCGTCCTATCTCTTTTTTGAGCTCTCTTCTCTCAGTAATATTTCTGACCGTACCAATTTCTGAGATAGGAGTGCCGTCATCAGCACGGCTAAATACCACAGCGTAATTTTGTAAATATAGATACTTTCCCGACTTGTGCTTTAACCTAGCTTCAGAGAAAACTACATCGCCTTTTGAAGATTGCAGTATGTTTTTACCACGTTCCAAAAGCTTCGGTAAATCATCGGGGTGTACTAACGATAGAAAATCATCCCAGCTAGAAAGGTAGCTTTCAGAATAGCCGAGAAGCTTCGATAAGCGGCCTTTACCTAAGACAAACTCATCACGCTCTAGGTCGTAATTGTAAACAATGTCTGGTGTGGTTTTTAATACTTCACGCAAGAACTCTCTGCTACTTTTAAGTTTTAAAAAAGAGTCTTCACGGTATTGGGTCTCTCTTGCAGATGTAATGAAAGTATTATCACTCAGCCGGTTAATGGCTAATTCGTACTCTTTTTTTGGCCCGGATACAGGAGTATAAACAACATTCAGCAGTGTCGAAGAATGACAGGTCGACTCTTTGTAGTAGGGTAATGTACTCGCTCCTTCAACGGTAGTCTCGTAAAGCTGTACCTTTTGACCGGTTAATTCATTCTTCGAAGCGCCAAGTAATAGCGATGCGCTGTAATTGACATCGACTATTTTGCAAGAGCTATCTAGCACAAAAACAGGATCAACCAGGTTATCAATAATAGCTCTTTGCTGATTTTCTTTGTTTATAATATCTTGGTTATGATGTTGTAGTTGATAGAGCTTTCCTTCTAGCCCTTCAGCTACGTTGAGTTGACTAAAGTGCACTGCAATCAAACTTGCAATAGACTCAACCAGCTCTTTGTGCGAATCGGTAAAATACCCTTTTCGCTCGTCTTCCAAGTCAATTACTCCCAAGAGTTGTTGATTCCGCACAATCGGTACGGTTAACTCTGAGCAAGTGTTGTCTAAATACTGAAGCCAGTAATCACAGTTTTTGCAGTCGGAAACAACAATGGTTTCTCGTCTTTCAGCGGCCTGACCGACTACGCCAGTACCCATCATAATCGGTTTTAATTTGAACGTTGGCTTAGTGTTGCGACTAGCATAAGAAATACAAATAAGTTGATTGTGGGCAGGCTCAAAACGAAACAAAGCACAGTCAAAGCTTTTAATATGAGAATACAAAGCTTTCACGATAATATCAGCACTCTGCTGTACCGACTCACTTTTTAAAAGCTTCTTCGAAAGTTCGAATAATAGCTCTTGGTGGTTTACGAAGATTTTTTCTTTTTCCATAAAGTCTCCTAACACTATCATAATGCAGAAAACTTAATCGGTAAAATATTTATTCTTCCAACTAATCACAATACTCACCCCGCCTTGATCAGGGTGGTTTTTAGCAACAATATGCCCATTATGAAAATTGGCAATAAGTTTAGCCAGATATAAGCCAAGTCCTAAGTGTCCACCAGAATTTTTTCTACTGGAATGCATTAAACTAAACACGGACTTTAATGCCTTTCTTTCAATGGTCGCTCCTCGATTACTAACTTCAAACACTAAACGAGAGTCTTTTACTTGTAGCTTAAAAGTGATGGGAGCTGACTTATTATCGAAGTCCACGGCATTGGTAATTAGTTTGTCTACCATTTGCACAAAAAGATCACGTGACCCCTTAAGTTCTACGCTTTCAATATCTGACTGATACTCAAAACGATGGTCTGGCCAGTTCGTAGCATAGGCACGAGTTAGATCTTTTAAAACTGTCGACACTTCGAATGTATGCTTCTCAGCGCTTTTTATGGCTTGCTCTAAACGTGTCGCTTCACTAAGACGGCTTAAGGTTTGGCTCAAACGACTGGCCCCTGACTGAGCCGTTTGTAACATTTGCGCATCAAGCTCCGATAAATTCTCAATACTTAAGTTGTCCAAAGAACTTCTAATGATAGCAATTGGCGTGCGTAGCTCATGGTTTAACCTAGCGACTAGCTTCTCTTGATAATCATGGTGCTGCTTTAAGCGCGTCGTAAGATGCGAAAAAGTATTTGTCAGATCTGCTACTTCGTCATCATAATACTCTTCACGCTCAATGACGTGACGTATTTGCCCTTGCTCTGAGACAGCTTCTTCGGTGATGTCACGAAGCTCAACAATACGACGGCTATAATCTTTACTTGAACGATAGAGCCACCACACCATCAACACCCAAAACAGTAACATTAGTAATAACATTCGTAACCAAAAGTCTCGAAGGTAGAGTTTTTGGTTGATAGCCGACGACTCGAGAATTAATGCGCCAACAATTTGCTCCCCATCGTACAGGGGTTCAAGAACTCGAGAATAAGCCGACAAAGCACCTTCATTAACGAGCTGTTCCTGAGCCTTTCCCAGCAATGTTTTATCAAGCTCTTCGCTAGAAAGACTGACTTTGCTACCACGAGTTTTAATTGGACTGAGATCATTCACCCACAACCTATTACGCCAATGGCCTTTGATATCTTGATGGGGTTGACCGTAACTATAGACAATATCACCCGATAAGTTGGTCACCATAACTCGGTAATCATCAGCTTTAAGGCGAGACAAAGCGCCAACACTCAACATGCTATTAAGCGCGACTTGTTCGAAATTGGTGAAAGAATAGAGTCCTTGCAGTTGTGGTGACGGTTGAGCACCATCCGCATCATGTATCTCTGCGCCAAACATAGCGCCGACTAAGTCACGAGGAAGTCTAACTTCTAACTGATACCCATTGGTAGATTCTTGCCATACGGCATACACTGAGCTTACTTCGCGAAAGCCGTTACTGGTTTGACGTAAAGCCGCCACTCGCCCCGGCGCTAGAGGGGAAAACTGCAATCGAAAACCATCTAGTTGCAGTTCAATTTTGTCGGATACCCCAGTCATGTCTAGGTTCTTACGGTAAACAATATCGTCGTCTTCAACCATAAATAGCAGAAATAAGTGCTGCTGATCTTCGACTAAACTTAATTCCGCAGCTTGCCCAAAGTTTTGAATTCGCGTCGCGAAAGCATGGTAGGGGTACCATTCATCAGCAAAACCATCGACTAAAATTCCCGTTTCACGCAAAGCGACTTGTAACGTAGGTTTAAGGCCATTGGTATCGAGCTTTTGCCTAAAATTATTATCATGTTGGATCAACTGCTCAAAAAAGCTTCTCAGATTATTGGCCTGCTGAACCGTTTGTTGGAAGTTATCCTTTTCGAGATCACTCTCAAACTTACTATCAATCAGCCAACTTGCTAATGGGATCAGCAAAAATACACAGCTAATTAATAATATCCGCCACTTGAGAGATAAAGATTTCATTGCAACCGATAAACCTAAGCTTGATTCCAGCGATAGCCCATACCATAAACGGTCTCTATCGAATCAAACTCTTTATCAATACGCTGGAACTTCTGACGAATACGTTTAATGTGTGAGGTGATGGTACTGTCATCAACCACAGCTTTTACCGCCTGCATCAATTGCTCTCGATTTTTTACATGCCCTGGACGCGAGACTAACGCGTTAACAATCCAAAACTCACTAACCGTCAGATCGACCAGTTGGCCGTTCCACTTCACACTTAAGCGCTCGTTGTCGATTTCGAGCGAACCCACTTCGTGAATCGCGTTAGCATTCGGTGCCGTTTGTAACGAATCTAGGCGTCTAAACAGTGCAGATATTCGAGCAAGAAGATGTGGCAAGCTAATGTCTTTGGTTAAATAATCATCAGCCCCAAGGCGTAGCCCTGAAATGATGTCCAAGTCACTGTCTAAGGCCGTTAAGAATATAATCGGCAATTGAGTTGATTTCTGACGCAAGCTACGGCAAATTTCAAAACCAGCCTCTTGCTCATTCCCTAAGCCAATATCCAGCAACACCAAGTCTGGCAAACGATTAGCAAATGCGGTTTCTGCCTCCTGCTTAGTCTCATAAACGACAACCTCATAACCCGATTTTTTCAGCGCCATACTGTAGTTTTGTTGTAATAACGGCTCATCTTCTACCACTGCAATTCGCTTACTCATGGAATTTCCTAATTTTTCGCTTGTCTACCAGTTAATAGCTAAGTAAGGTAAAATAACTTTACTCAATAATCCAACCATTTTAAGACTTTTTGATGCAAAACTACCAACCAAACGATAATTTTCTTCAAGATAAAGTTATATTAGTTACCGGTGCAACTGACGGTATTGGCAAAGAAGTTGCTATAGAGTACGCCAAATATGGCGCAACCGTCGTTCTACTCTCGCGTGACACCCGTAAATTAGAGAAGGTTTACGATGAGATTGAGGCCCTCGGCTACCCACAGCCTGCCTACTTGCCGGTTAACCTACAGGACAATACGCCTGAAACCTATCAGAAAGTCGCTGAAGTCATCGAAAAAGAATTTGGTCGCTTGGATGGCTTACTCCACAATGCTGGTGATCTAGGTCTACTAAGCCCATATGAACACTTTGATGATGAAACTTGGTTCCGCGTAATGCAAATCAATGTTAACGCACCTTTCTTACTGACCAAGTACTGTATTCCGTTACTTAAAAAGTCTGACAGCTCATCTTTAGTATTCACATCTTCAGGCGTCGGCCGCCAAGGCCGAGCGTATTGGGGGGCTTATGCAGCCTCAAAATTCGCAAATGAAGGTATGATGCAAACTTTAGCGGATGAACTGGAGAATGGCGTTATTCGGGTCAACAGTCTTAACCCTGGTGCAACTCGTACAAAAATGCGAGCCAATGCCTATCCTGGCGAGGATCCTAAAACACTACCGACACCACAAGACATTATGCCTGCATATTTGTGGCTAATGGACTCTGCATCGGCGGAAGCCAATGGCCAAGCGATTGATGCACGAGACTTTATCAAAAAGTCTTGATGGTAAGAGGTTACTTTTTTGAAGAACCTACATCTTCAGCGGACGGCAACAGTAGACTCTGAACACTCAGAGCCTACTCCGCCTATCCAGTTTGCAGCAATCGACTTAGGTTCAAATAGTTTCCACTTAGCTATCGCTGAGTTTGATGGCCATACTTTACGTGTTATCGGACGACTCAAAGAAAAGGTACAGCTGGCAGCTGGGCTCGACCATAATGACACGCTGTCAGATGAAGCCATTAATCGTGGGTTAGACTGTTTAAAGCTTTTTGCCGAACGCATTCAAGACATTGACCGACAGTACGTGACAGTAGTCGGTACCTATACCCTCCGCAAAGCGATTAATGCTTCTAACTTTGTCAAAAAAGCTGAGAACATTCTCAATCACCCTATTGATATACTGCCTGGTCGAGAAGAGGCACGGCTCATTTACGATGGCGTCTCTCACAACCATCCTGATTTGCAGCGCGCCCTGGTAATAGACATTGGAGGCGGAAGCACAGAAATTATTCTCGGTGAACAGTTTGAAGCCGAAGTATTAGACAGCTTAGGCATCGGCTGTGTTACCACAAAAAAGTTTTTCCCTGAAAACAAAATAACCGATGAATACTTCAATCAAGCCGTAATTAATGCTTCAGTCGAGGTTTCTGAAGTTAAAAAATTCTACCGATCTGGCAACTGGGACCATTGCTTGGGTTCTTCGGGAAGCATTGAGTCAATCTACAAAGTTTTGACTAACTTAAATCTAGCTCAAGGTTTTATTACTTTTGAGCACCTGAAACACCTTAAGCAAAAACTGATCGAGATCGGTGACTTCGAGAAGATTAACTTTTCCGGCCTTACTGAAAGTCGGAAAAGTACTTTTACGTGCGGTGTTGCCATTTTATACGGTCTATTCGAAACTCTAGAAATAGACAAGATGCATATTGCTGATGCTTCTCTACGCGAAGGTATTTTGTTAGAACTAGCTGAAGAGCTTAAAGGTAACGATATCCGCCATCAAACGGCAATAAGTCTAATGAAGCGCTTTAATGTTGACCAAGATCATGCCCAGCAGGTTCAACAAAGCGCCCAATTGATTTTCGATCAAACTGCCGATCTATGGGGTATTTATGACCCTATTTATAAAAACTACCTTGATTGGGCATGCCAGTTACATGAAGTTGGCCTATCTATTAGCTTCTCTAAACTCCGTATGCATAGTGGTTATATCGTGCAATACGGTGATATGCCAGGCTTCAGCCAACAGACCAAAGACTCCTTAGCAGCCATTATTACCAACCAAAAGAAAAAGCTCTTTATCGAACAACTCGAGAATAAGTATGATCCACAACCCGCGTTGTTGTCCGTCGTACTAATACTTCGATTAGCCATACTGTTTAACGTGAAGCGCGATCCTCATAATATTGAAGAACTCACATTCAAGGCTTACGATCATCACAAAATGATCATCACAATTCCGTCGTCTTGGGCAAAAGAGCATCAGCTCATCATTGCTGAGTTAAAACGAGAAGCTGCATACTTGGATTACCATGGAATATCGCTGGAAGTTGATATTCATTAAGAGCTCACCTAAGATTTAACCTGACAAACGATCAAGAAGTTGTTCCTGAACTTTAGGTTTAGTTTCACCGGTTGGATGTAATCGATACTCCCCACTGGAGTCCAAAAACCAACTTTGTTCAGTATCGTTGAGCATCAAGTCCAGCTCCTTGAGCATACGCTTCTTGATATCCGCTTGTAATATAGGAAAGCAGGTTTCAACTCGATGATAAAGATTTCGCTCCATCCAGTCTGCAGATGCAGCGTAGAGATTTTCTTCACCATCATTATAGAAATAGTAAACTCTAGAGTGCTCAAGAAAGCGACCAATAATTGAGCGTACCCTGATATTCTCAGAAACGCCTTCTATCCCTGGCGATAAGCAGCAGACTCCTCGCACGATTAACTCAACACTGACTCCAGCTATGGAAGCTCGATACAGAGCTTCTATCAAAGACTGATCGGTTAGAGAGTTCAGTTTAATGATCATACGAGATCTTTTACCAGCTAGCGCATTTTTAGTTTCGCGGTCTACGGCTTTGAGTAAGTTTTTGTGTAAGGTAAATGGTGCATGCCATAACTGATTCAATTCATAAACCTTACCCATCCCAGTTAACTGCTGGAATACACGGTGTACATCTTCACAGATATCAAGGTTGCTGGTTAATAAACTGTAGTCGGTATAAAGTCTCGCATTGCCCGCATGATAATTACCGGTGCCTAAGTGGACGAAACGCGATAGCTTTTTGTTTTTTTCATCTTTTCGTACCACCAAGGTCATCTTGGCGTGGGTCTTATAACCGACTACCCCATAAACGACTAACACTCCTGCTTCTTGCAATTTTTGCGCCAACTCAATGTTATCAGCCTCATCAAAACGTGCTCTTAATTCAACAACCGCAGTCACCTCCTTACCAGAGTGAGAAGCTTCAATTAAAGCCTCGACAATCGCTGAATGACTCCCTGTACGATACAGCGTTTGCTTGATCGCTAATACCGAAGGATCTGTTGCAGCTTGACGAACGAAATCTACGACAGGCTGAAAACTTTGGTAAGGGTGATGAAGAAGAATATCTCGCTCCGCCATAACCTCAAAGACACCACGACGAACAATCTCATCAGGCACCTTAGGGGTAAAACCTCTAAATTTAAGATCAGGGCGCTCGACTAACTCTGGTAAAGACATCAGTCGATTTAGATTGACAGGCCCATCAACCCGATACAGTTCGTCTGCTGTTAGGTTGCATTTCTGGAGTAGGAAATTAACGATTTTATTAGGACAGGATTTGCCTACTTCCAGCCTCACTGCCGCACCAAAGTTCCGGGATTGAAGCTCACGCTTCAATGCGCTGGCCAAATCCTCAATCGACCCCTCTTCCAACAATAAATCGCTATCCCGTGTTAGACGAAATTGATAACAGCCATGAATTTCCATACCCGGGAATAAATCTTCCGCAAACTCTGAAATTACAGAGGAAAGGTAGACAAAATTATGCTCTTTAGAACCACCGACATTTTCTGGCAGCTCAATGATTCGAGGCAAGGATCGAGGCATATGCAGTACGGCATATTCTAAGTCTCGTCCAAAAGCATCATTACCATGGAGATGTAATAAAAAATGTAGGCTCTTATTGACCAGACGCGGAAAAGGATGGGTTAAGTCTAAACTGATGGGGCTAATAACAGGCATCACTTGATGCTTAAAATACTTTTTTAACCACTTGTATTGTTCATCATCCCATTCGCTTGAAGGTAAGAACTGAATGGACTCTTCCGCTAGCTTGGGCAGTAACTCTTCATTGAAAATGCGGTATTGCTCATCAACCAGCTCGTGTGCGCGTTCATTAATATCTTTAAGCACCTGCTCGGTTGAAGCACCGTTCAAACTGGGTTTAGTGTCACCGCGAGCTAATTTATGGCGTAATCCTGCGACTCGAACTTCAAAAAATTCGTCCAGATTATTACTGCAAATGAAGATAAAGCGAATGCGCTCTAGAAGTGGGATACTGGGGTCAAGAGCTTGCTGAAGTACTCGCCAATTAAACGCCAACAGGCTTAACTCCCGGTTTAGGTAATGAGCCGGATCGGTCAGATACATGGTCTTAAGCTTTGCAAACGTTAACACCTCCACATCTGATGCTACGCCATCAGGCTGGGTAAGTTGAATAGAAGCCTTTTCCATAAAGATTTGCCGTATCAGAAGTGACTCAACAAATATAGCAAATCTGCATTACTGTCACACCCAAGTTATGTGACAGTTTTGTGACTAAACCGCTAGCCGGCTTAGCCTTTCTTCCAAATATTCTTTCGCTTACTGGTCTTAGGCGCAGGCTGAGATTTTCGGGGTTTGACCGAAAGTTTAACTAAATCAGCAACCTTCTGAATTTGCTCTTCACTTAAATCCATCCAACGGCCACGACTTAAACTTTTTGGCAAATCTACGGGGCCATACTCAATCCTGATCAGGCGAGATACATCCACATCTTGCGACTGCCATAACTTTCTAACTTCACGGTTTTTACCTTCCGACAATCCTACTTCATACCATTGATTAGCACCTTCGCCACCACCTGGCTGAATATAGTTAAATTGACACAAGTCACCATCAATCAAGACTCCGTCACGCAGATTCTTGAGCATTTCATCAGTCACCTCGCCGTGAATTCTCACTGCATATTTGCGCTCAACCTGATACGAAGGATGCATAAGGCGGTGGGCAAGCTCTCCATTGTTGGTAAACAGTAATAAGCCTGTGGTATTAATATCCAAACGACCAATACTGATCCAGCGACCAAAGCTGGTACGAGGTAACTTCTCGAATACGGTTGGCCGACCTTCAGGGTCTTTTTGTGTAGACACTTCGCCCAGTGGCTTATGATAAGCGATGATTCGAGTATACACTTCATCCGAGGGTTTGATTTTAATCACACGCCCATCGACACGAATCGTGTCTTTGTCAGTCGCCCTTTCGCCTAAACTAGCGATAGAGCCATTAACACTGACTCGGCCATCAGCAATCCACTTTTCAATTTCACGACGAGAACCAAGGCCTGCATTGGCCAGAATTTTCTGAAGTTTTTCGGATTTGTCTGCTTTGTGCTTCGTATCAGTTCGTTGATTCGACATAATGGCCTTATTACTTGGATATTAGGACAATTTTAGGGGTTTCAGGGCGTGCAGTCGAGATGTAACTGCACTTATTTCTTAAAAGGAGGCTCAAGAGGCTATACGTCGTATTCTCTTATCAACCCCAATAAAGTTCTCAATTCGGTGAAAAACCTCATAGCGTGAGAAAGGCTTTTTCATGAAGTCGTCAGCCCCAATTCTTTCTGCATAATACTTTTCTGTTGCTAAGACATTACCACTGATCATGATGACAGGGATATTTTTGGTTTTAGGGTCTTTGCGAAGCTGGCGAAGAACTTGAAAGCCATTAATGCCGGGTAAAACGATATCTAAGAAGATAAGACCGGGCTGATGCTCTCTTGCGAGCTTAAGGCCTGCCTCCCCATCAAGAGCGATACCCACTTCATACTGATTTTGTACCAGCATCTTTTTTAGCAAGGTACACACAGTTTTAGAGTCATCAATAATCAACATCTTCGTACCAGGCCGTGCATTAACACGCTTGTTACGTCGTCTTTCATCCTGACTCGCAGATTCGTCGACCGCATTGTCAATACGACCGGACGTCAATGACGAACGAATTTTTTCAAGTAAACTCAAGCCAACCCCCCACTTAGTGGCAATAATCTTATTAGATTTTGTTATCGAAATTCTTCTGTAAACTATTATATAAGAACTTTGAGGGTAATACTTAGATTAGTTTTGCAATTATCACTTATCACTCAATAAAATTAGTGTAGTTCTGTTGGCTTTAGGCTTGACTCACTCTCTTCCTCGCCTTCACTTGACCCTTCAGTGGTTTCTGCAGACTCGCTCTCAAGCTCTGATGTTTCAGTCTCTTGCTCCCGAGAAGCGTCCTCACTAGATTCCGAATCATCTTGAGACTCACTGATATGATTCGTGCTATTAATCTCTTCAAGGCGTTCAGAGTGATTATTAGAGTCCTCTACCGCTTCACCACTATTCTCTTCATCAGCTTCAGTCAGGACGTTTTTACTTTTATTAACGTCATCCTGCTCCGAACTATCGCTACTCTGCTCTGAACCTTCCTCACCATCAAACTTCAACTCTGGATTTAAATTGTCCAAATCTTTAATTTCAGCTAAAGAAGGTAGTTCATCAAGGCTTTTTAGCCCAAAGTAGTCTAGGAAATATTTGGTGGTCGCATAAAGTGCCGGCTTACCTGGAACATCGCGATGACCAACAACGCGGATCCATTCACGCTCCAATAAAGTTTTAACAATGGATGAGCTAACACCGACACCACGAACTTGCTCAATATCACTACGCGTCGTTGGTTGGCGATAAGCAATAAGTGACAAGGTTTCTAATAAAGCACGCGAATAACGAGATGGACGCTCTTCCCATAGTCGAGCAATCCACTCCGCATAATCTTGTCGAGCCTGATAGCGGAAGCCAGTAGCCACCTCAACCAACTCAACGCCTCGACCTTCGGTTTCTTCCGCCAATATGTCCAACGCTTTGGTCACATCGGCAGTTTTCACTTTTTCATCTTCTGCAAAAAGTTCAACCATACGGTCTTTAGATAAAGTACTTCCTGCGGCCAATAACGCAGCCTCGATGATGCATTTGATTTTTTCTATAGTCATACTCATGCTTGGTCACTTGTCGTTTCAACTTCGGCGAGTGCATCTTCTATATCATCGTCGCCTTCAATGCTACCGCTTGTTTTTGCACGAACGTGAATAGGTCCGTAATTATCACTTTGAATAATTTCCAGTAAGGACTCTTTAGCCAACTCCATGATGGCTAGGAAAGTCACCACCACTCCTGCACGGCCTTCTTCAGCGTCGAATAATTTCGCAAAGTCCGTGAATGATTGAGCCGAAATTCGTTCTAAAACCTTACCCATACGCTCTCGAACCGACAAGGCTTCGAATTTAACCTGATGGCTTGAGAACATCTCCGCTCTTCTGAGTACGTCTCTGAGCGCGATCAGTAGCTCTTTCATATCGACCTCAGGCTCAGGCTTAATGATATTCATATCAGGCTTTTTCGCACTAACCTGATACACATCACGACCCATACGAGGTAACTCGTCAATATCCTCGGCGGCCTGCTTAAACTGTTCGTACTCTTGAAGTCGACGAATTAAGTCAGCACGAGGGTCATCTTCATCTTCATCTTCCGAAGGCGGCCTTGGTAACAGTACTCGGCTTTTAATCTCAGCTAACATAGCCGCCATCACCAGATATTCGGCCGCAAGCTCTAAGTGTAAAGCTTTCATCAGCTCGACATACTCCATATATTGCTCAGTAATATGAGCAATCGGAATATCACGAATATCAACGTTCTGACGCTTGATTAAATACAGCAGTAAATCTAAAGGACCTTCAAATGCCTCTAAAAAGACTTCCAGCGCATCCGGCGGAATATACAAGTCCTGAGGAAACTCTTCGACCTGTTCGCCATCAACTAAAGCAAACGGCATCTCCCCTTGAACATGATCAGCACTAGCCTGCTGTTCCTGCTCTGAAGGTGTTAGTTGCTCTTGGCTTTCGC
>Ga0208833_1000274_pt1 | contig 14482 bp, 9 predicted proteins | sample DeeseametaMP1788_FD_184181 | JGI IMG/M metagenome (GOLD analysis project Ga0208833, IMG submission 184181) | Marine microbial communities from the Deep Pacific Ocean - MP1788 (SPAdes) | ecosystem: Environmental > Aquatic > Marine > Oceanic | place: North Pacific Ocean | collected 2011-05-03 | reverse complement strand
CCATCGGCAAGGTTGGTACGCGCGATGCGATGATCGCCTTCGTAGCTGATAAAGATGCTGCCATCCGGCGCAATCGCCAGACCTTCGGCGTCGGCCTCGGGTTTGTCCATCACCGCGCCGTTCTTATCGCGCAGCGCGACGGAATGGATGATCTCGATCCCCGTCAGCGTGCCAAGCGCGTCGCGCGACAGGTCGGCCACGATGATCCGCCCGCGGTCACTGATCGCCGTAAGCTGTTTGCCATCCGCGCGCATCTCGACACCGGACAGGCCACCGAACCAGGGGGCGTCATGCTCCCACGTCAACTGCTGATGCTGCGCAATAGGGCCATTTGCACCCGCCGCAAAAGCAGCGGAGGCAAAGCCGAGGGCAAAAAGGATCTGTAGCAAGCTTAGTTCGAATCCAGCACGGATTGGCATTGCGCTGGCAGGTCAGCAAGCAGCAGTTCGCGCTTTGGCTTGCGCTTGGGCGCATTGGGGTTTGGGGGGGGCGGGTTCAGGATATTCGCCTGCCACTGACGCGCATCGGCGCAGCCGTCGCCCGCAGGGGGCGGATCCTGGTTGACGCAGCCCCTCGCCCCTTTGGGGCAGCTCAGCCGGACGTGGAAATGATAGTGGTGCCCGTACCAAGGGCGGATTTTGCGCAGCCAGCTGCGGTCGCCCTTTTCATCGGCACACATCTGCACCTTGGCCCCGGGGAAAACAAAGATGCGCGCCACGCGGGGATCAGATGCCGCGGCCTTGAGCACCTGATGGTGCTGCGGGGTCCAACTGCTGTTCACATAGGCACCGCTGGCCCGACGCATGGATATAGAGGAAATACTTTCACGCTCTGCCCGGCTGAGCGACAGCGACTTGGGCGGAAGCATCCAGAAATCGGCGTCCAGACCCATCTGGTGGCTGGCGTGCCCTGTCAGCATCGGGCCGCCACGGGGCTGGCTGATATCGCCGACATATAGCCCTTCCCAACCGGGTTGCTGTGCGGCCTTCGCGCTGAGCGTTTTGATGTAATCGATCATCTCCGGGTGGCCCCAGTTGCGGTTGCGCGACAGGCGCATCGCTTGCCAGGTCGGCCCGGTTTCGGCCAGTTGTTGTGCCCCCGCGACGCAGCCCTTTGAATAGCTGCCGTAAGCGGCGGAAGACTGCCGTGACCCGTCGGCTTTCGCGCCAAAAAGCTTCTTGGCCTGAATGTTGCTTCGCGCGCCCCCCGACGACCCGATGGTCGGCAGGATTTTGGACGCTTCCGCATTCGGCTTGGACGGTGACCCGCCGCAAGCCGCCAGCGTGAGGGCCAGCGCGGTACATGTGAGGATTCGTGTCAGGATCATTTCGCGAAATCTCCGTTCGGTTTCACCCAGACTAACAGAACCAGGCCGATGATGAACAGCCCTACGACAGGCGCGATCCCGATCCGTTGGCTGCCGGATAGGTCGCTTGCGATGGCGATCAGCGCAGGGGCCAGAAACGAGGTCGCTTTGCCCGACAGCGCGTAAAGGCCAAACGCCTCTGTCATGCGGTCGGGGTTGCCCTGACGGGTCAGCATATTGCGCGACGATGCCTGCAGCGCCCCGCCCGCCGCCCCGATCAACGCACCGGCGATGTAAAAGGCGATGTCGGGCGCGGAGGATCCTTCGGCCAGCGTGATGCCCATGATCGAGTTGGGCGTCAGCGAGATGATCAGCACGGCCGTTGCAATCAGGATCAGACAGCATGTTACGATCACAGGCATCGGCCCGATCGCACGATCCACACGCCCGCCCACCCAGCAGAACACCGCGCCTGAAATCGCGGCAAGTATCCCGAAGACGCCGATATCAATAATGCTCCAGTTCAATACGCCAAGCGCGTATATCCCGCCGAATGTGTACATTCCGTTAAGTGCATCGCGGTAGAACATGGATGACCCTAAATAGGCCAGCAGCGACGGGTGACGCGGCAGGTTCTTGAGCGTGACCCACAAATCAGAAAGCCCTTGCCCCACGCGGTACCGCGCCGCGCCGGTCACCGGCGTATCGCGCACATAAAGAAAGAAGGGGATCATAAAGACCGCGTACCAGATTGCGGTCAGTGGCCCGACGATGCGCGTATCGGCTTTGGTCGCGGGGTCCAGCCCGAAGAGCGGGCTTAGCCCCGCCATTGTGCGCCCATTGCTGCCCGCCTGAAACAGCGCGATCATCACAATCAGCGCCACAACACCGCCGACATAGCCAAATGCCCAGCCTGACCCCGACAGCCGCCCGCGCTCTCCCGGGTCGGGATGCAGCTCTGGCAGATAGGAGTTGGTGAAAATTGTCGCGAATTCCATCCCGATCAGGCCAATGCCAAAGAAGAAGAGCGCCCACAGGACCGAGAAATCTTGCGGCGCGGTCCACCACAGCGCTGCTGACCCCACCACATAAAGCCCCGAAAACAGCCAGATCCACGGCATCCGTTTGCCCGATGAATCAGCCACCGCCCCAAGGGTCGGGGCCAGTATCGCTATCATGATCCCCGCAACCGTCAGCCCGTAGCCCCAATAGGCCTGTGCCTGCGCCTTGGCGGCATCCAGCGCCATGCCGCTATCCACCAGATTTGCCGTTGCTGTTTGCGCGAAATACGGGCCGAAAATAAACGTCAGAAGAAGCGTGTTATAGGGTTGGCTGGCCCAGTCAAAGAAATACCAGCCCCAGATTTTCTTGCGCGCTGACGTGGCTGCCATGACTGCTTTCTCCTGTTTTGAGGGACGGTAGTGCAGCAGCCCTACGCGGCGCAAGAGCGGTGTTGGGCGCAACGCCAGCGTGAATTGCCCATCAGTATGTCATATGACATCTCAAAAGGGTCGCTTTTCAAATCCTCTTTGCCTACACAGGGTGCCAACGTTAAGAATGTTTTGGATAATTTTACGAGGCTCCGTATGTCGATGATCCGGCTTTTGTACTTCAGCACCGCAGTTCCTTCGGTCTCTAAGACGGATGTTGCCAACATATTTACCGTCGCTGTGCGCGAGAATGAAAAACACGGTGTCACCGGTGCCTTGGCCTACAACGGGCGCAACTTTTGTCAGGTGCTTGAGGGCGAAGAAGCCGCCATCCGCCAGTTGATCGAAAACATCCAGAAAGACAGTCGTCACAGCGGCTTCAAAATCCTCGATGAAAAGCCGATCGAGACCCGTCATTTCGCCGATTGGTCCATGCTTCAGGTCGATAGTCTGGATTTTTCTGTCGTCATCAACGCGATGCAAGCGTGATGTGATGCGATTTTACCAAGAGCGGCGGAGCCAAGGCGCTGCCGCTCTTGTTCTTTGATGCCAGCGCACCTACTTTCGCGCTGTGCAACGAAAGGCCCCCTTATGACATCCCTGTTTCAGATCCTGATGCTTCTGCTGAACATCGTTTGGTTCATCATCATCGCGCATGTCATCATGAGTTGGCTGATTAATTTTCAGGTTTTAAATCTTCGTCAACCTTTGGTGGCGCAAGTTTGGGATGGGCTGAATCGCTTGTTGGAGCCTGTTTATGGGCGGGTCCGCAGCTTTCTGCCGCAAATGGGCGGGCTTGATCTGGCACCGCTGGTCGTTCTGATCGCCGTTGCCGTTCTGCGTATCCTGCTGATCAACAACGCCGCGCTGTTCTACTGATCGGGCGGCTGCTGGGGCAAAGACCCCGCCGGACGCACGGGCAGGGATTGTTCCCCGCCCGCGACTATGAGATTCTGCAAACTGCAGGTTAGATACAGTTGGGTTTTTCATGTCAGGCGCTGCCACGCTACTTCGTGATGTCTTTGGATTTGACGGGTTCCGCCCCGGCCAACAAGAGATCGTAGAGGCCGTTACCGCCGGCGAAAACACGTTGGCCATCATGCCCACGGGTGGTGGTAAATCTCTTTGTTTCCAAATGCCTGCTCTTTTACGCGACGGGGTGACGGTGGTGATATCGCCGTTGATTGCCCTGATGCGCGATCAGGTCCGCGCGCTGCAAGAGCTTGGCGTCGGGGCGGGGGCGCTGACCTCTGGAAACACGCCAGAGGAAACCGATGCCGTGTGGGAAGGGCTTGAGGCCGGGACGCTCAAGCTGCTCTATATGGCCCCCGAACGGCTCGCTGCCGGGTCGGTTACGGGCATGCTCAAACGGGTTGGCGTATCGCTCATCGCCGTGGACGAGGCGCATTGCGTCAGCCAGTGGGGCCATGATTTCCGCCCCGATTACCTGCGCATCGGCGAATTGCGTCGCACGCTTGACGTTCCGCTGGCCGCGTTCACCGCAACGGCGGACACGGAAACCCAAGCCGAGATCGTTCAGAAACTATTCGATGGTGTCCCCCCGCGCGCCTTCCTGCGCGGGTTCGACCGGCCCAATATCCATCTGGCCTTTGCGGCCAAAAACGGGCCGCGCGCGCAGATACTGAACTTTGCGTCAGGGCGTAGGGGGCAGTCGGGCATCGTCTATTGCGGAACGCGGGCCAAGACCGAAGGATTGGCCAAAGCGTTGCGCGACGACGGGCATCTGGCACTGCATTATCATGGCGGGATGGAGGCGGACGACCGCCGCACCGCCGAACGCCGTTTCCAGCAGGAAGACGGGCTGATTGTGGTGGCGACAGTGGCCTTTGGCATGGGCATCGACAAGCCGGATATCCGCTGGGTGGCCCACGCCGATCTGCCCAAATCCATCGAAGCCTACTACCAGGAAATCGGGCGCGCGGGTCGCGATGGTGCGCCGGCCGAGACGCTGACGTTGTTCGGCCCCGATGATATCCGTTTGCGCCGCAGCCAGATCGACGAAGGGCTCGCCCCGCCGGAACGGCGCGCCGCTGATCATGCACGGCTGAACGCGCTGCTGGGGCTGGCCGAAGCATTGGCGTGTCGCCGTGCGAACCTGTTGAAATACTTTGACGAAACCGATGTCACCTGTGGCAATTGCGACCTTTGCGATACGCCTGTCGAAGTGTTTGACGGGACCACCGCAGTGCGCAAGGCGCTGTCGGCGATGCTGCGCACCGAGGAATGGTTTGGCGCAGGTCATCTGATCGATATCCTGCTGGGCAATGAAACCGATAAAATCCGTGAACGCGGGCACAGCGATTTACCGACCTATGGCGTGGGCAAGGAATATGACAAACGCGAATGGCAGGCGGTGTTCCGGCAAATGATGGGGCACGATCTGGTGCGCCCCGATGCCGCACGTCACGGTGCGCTGCGCATGACCGATGCCGCATTGCCAATCCTGCGCGGTGAGGCGTCGATCTCTCTGCGCCGGGACAGTATCCGCGCCGCCGCATCGCAGCGCCGTCCTGCGGTCAAGGCGATGGTCAGCGACGAGGATGCGCCGCTGCTCTCTGCGCTCAAGGCGAAACGACGCGGGCTTGCAGAAGCCGCCAAAGTGCCCGCCTATATCATCTTTAACGACCGCACCCTGATCGAGATGGCCGAGAAACGCCCGGATACACTGGACGCTATGGCCCGTATCGGCGGGGTGGGGGCCAAAAAGCTCGAGAACTTTGGCGATGCGTTTCTAGAGGTGATCAACGGGGCCGCCGCCGAGATGCACCCGACGCGGCGCAAGCTGGCGGGGCGCGCGGCAGGGTCGGTGTTCGATCAATTGCGCGAAGTGCAAACCACCTTGTCTCGTGGGGCGGATGGCGGCGAAAAACCGTTGAGCTGCTCGACCTCGCTGCTGGCAAAAGTGGCGCAGCTGCACGCGCCGAACCTTGATGCCATCGAACGCATTTTGGGCGAGAAACGCACCGAAAGGTTTGGCCCCGCATTTCTGGACGTTTTGCAACAAGCGGGCTAGCTCTTGCTGCGACCAAAAAAGGAAAATCCATGCTGACCGTTATCTCTCCCGCCAAGAAAATGGACTGGACCCCGCGCGACATCGCTATGACGACGCCCGACCTGCAGGAAGATGCGGTCGCCTTGGTCAAGGTGGCCCGCGAACTGAGCGTTGGTGATTTGCAATCATTGATGCACCTGAGCGAGAAACTGGCCAAGCTGAACCGCGACCGTTTCGCCGCGTTCGAGGAAAATCCGTCCCCCGATGTTGTGCGCCCCGCTGCCTTTGCCTTTGCTGGTGACACCTATCAGGGGCTGGAAGCGACCAGCCTGGACCCTGATGAACTGGACTATGCCCAAGATCACCTGCGCATTCTGTCGGGACTTTATGGTGTGCTGCGACCCTTGGACGCCATTCAGGCCTACCGGCTTGAGATGGGCAGCCGATTGAAAACGCCGCGGGGCAAGTCGCTGTACGACTATTGGGGCGCGCGTCTGTCCGAAGCGTTGAACGAACAGGCGGAACAGACGAACAGCAAGGCGTTGATGAATTGTGCCAGCCAGGAATATTTCGGCGCGGTCGACCTTAAGGCGTTGGTGCCGACGGTTGTGACACCACAGTTCATGGAAGATAAATCGGACGGCAAAGGGCCCAAGATTGTCAGCTTTTACGCCAAGAAAGCCCGTGGCGCGATGGCGCGTTTCGTGGTGCAGAACCGGCTTACCGACGCCGAGGCGATCAAGGATTTCGATATCGGCGGGTACGCATGGCAGAAAGAGCTGTCGACGCCGGAAAAACCTGTATTTGTAAGGCCCTATCCCACCAGCTGACCCTCCAGCGGGAAAGCCGCGTTGGGGCAGTAACGGTTAAGGAGCGCCACAAGCTCCGCCTTGCGCAAGGGTTTGGTGAGGAAATGATCCAGCCCGGCGGCGAGTATCCTTTCCTTTTCGTCCTGAATGGCATGCGCTGTCAGCGCGACAATCGGGCAGCTGCTTGCCCCGTCTTCCAGCGCACGAATGGCGGCGGCGGCATCTTTGCCGTTCATCTTGGGCATAGAGATGTCCATGAACACCAGATCGGGCCGGAAGGTTTCGAACAGCGCAACTGCCTCTTGCCCGTTAGTGGCAAGCTGCAGGTCGATGTTCAGCCGTTGCAGCATCTTTCGAAGTACCAGACGATTGGTCTTATTGTCCTCGGCCGCCAAGACCCGCATCGGACGGGTACCAACAGGCACCGGCTGCATCGTTGACACCTCGGCCAGTAGCTCGGTGACGCTGATCGGGTTCTTCATGATCCGGCGCACGCTCGTATCATCCATACTATCGCGGATTTTGTCGGGTGTCTGACTGTACAGGATTACCTGGGTCGCGGGGGCGGTGACGCGCACCGCGCGGGCAAATTCGATCCCGTCCATATCGGGCAACGTGTCGTCTACAAGCAGCAGATCGACGCTACTGTCCAGTGCGGCCAGCCCTGCTTCACCGGTGCCACAGGAAGTCACGCGCACACCGATATGTTCCAGATTGCGCTGCAAGATCGATCGGCAGATCGTTTCCCTTTCGACAATCAGGACATGACGCAGGAATGGGGGTGGCTTAAGCGGTGGCGCGGCACTGTCCTCTTGGGCCTTCAGGGGCAGTTCGAAGCCGAAGCACGACCCAACCCCATGCTCTGACGTGACCCAAATCTCGCCCCCCATCAGTTGTACCAGACGTTGGCAGATGGCGAGCCCCAGTCCCGTCCCCTCTGCATTGGGGCTGGGGTCGCTGCTGGCTTGGGTGAATTCCCCCATGATATGTTCAATCATGTCCGGCGCGATGCCGATGCCCGTATCCTCGATAGAGATTTTGATCAGTACGTTGCCAGAGCCCGCGTCGGGCAGCCCCGTGGCGCGGATCAGGATATGCCCGTTTTGCGTAAACTTAACGGCATTTCCCACCAGATTGGTAAGCACTTGCCGGATGCGCCCTGCATCGCCGACCAGTTTGCGCGGCAGAAACAGGTCGTAATCCAGTGCGAGGTCCAGCCCCTTTTGCACCGCAAGGGGCTGTAAAAGCAGCAATACCTCTTGGAAGACACGTTCCAGATCAAACGGGGCGGGGTGGATGCTCAGGCGGTTTGCCTCGATGCGCGAGAAATCCAGAACGTCGTTGATGATGACCAGCAACGCTTCACCAGAGGTCTTTATGGTGTCGACATATAGGCGTTGGTCTTGGGTCAGCGCGGTATCGCCAAGCACCTCCGTCATGCCTACGATCCCGTTCATCGGTGTGCGGATTTCGTGGCTCATCTTGGCAAGGAAAAGCGATTTCGCGCTGTTGGCTGCCTCGGCCGTGGCGCGGGCATCGACGAGCTTGCGTTGGTATTCCACGGTTTCGGTAATGTCGCGAGCGAGTGATACGATATCACCGCCTTTTCCCCTTTGATCGACAATCTTGATATATGCGCCATTCCAGAGCTTTATGATGATGGGTGCCGGGGCCTTTTGCTGCGATCGCAGAAGCATCTTGGCGCGCCATTCCTCTGGCGTGCGGCGCCCGATATTTACGATTCCTTCATCGGTGAGCACGCGAAGGATGGTGGAATAGCTGACACCCGGACAGATGGCATCAATACCGTCGAACACGGCCAGATAAGACCGATTGGCCATGATCATTTCATTGTCTTTGTTGAAAAAGGCAAAGCCGTCGTGGATGGTTTCGACCGAATGCCACAGCCGGCGTTGGGTCAGTTCGATCTGTTCGCGCGCGGCACATAGATCGGACATCACCCGTTTGTTTTCGCCGCGGATGTTTTCAACCTCCGCCCGTGTTTCAGAAATCTCGACAGAGACATTTTGCGCGTGGTCATCCAGCTTGCGGTAAGCGGCACAAAGCTCTGCCTGGGTTTGTTCAAGCAGCGCTTCCACCTCTGCGCGACGGCGTTGTTCATGGGCAAGCTGGTCAGCTGGTTTCATCCAAAGCTCCGAATCCCTCCTATCGGGGGGATCATGGGGGGCTTGGGGTGAACAACTGCTTAAGCGTTGCGTGATTTGTCGGGCGGTGGCGTTGTTTTTAAGGCTAGCGCCGCCCTTCGCGCAGCCATGCTGCAAGGATCAGGGCGCTGCCCAGCAACAGGACGAGCCACGCGGGCAAGATAGGCATCTGTCGCACGTCACGTGTTTCGTAGGCGTTGCGAGGGGTCAGCCCGATCCATCCACGTCCGGCTGCAGGGCGCCCGACACGTATGTCGCGGATGCGGGGCAGGCCGTCTTCGATCCGCGCGACACCACCGCGCAGGGGCGCAAGGACGGGGGCGAGGGTTTCGTCGCTGGCAATCGTTTCCACAAACTCCCGCGGGGCGGCGGGGCCCAAACCGATCACCGCGCTTTGGTCGCCATTTTCCAGCCGGTAAAGGCCAATCTCGGGGCCTTCGTAAACCCCTTCGAAGACACCCGGCGTGGCTGGCGAAAGCGTGATCTCTGCCGTGCTGCCATCGGGGTTGGTCAGGGTGACAGGCGGGATGTCGTCCCCCAGCGTGCGACGGGTGATGCGCATGGTCTGGCCTTCGGCTGTGGCGGTCAGGGCCTCTTCCTCAAGCTCGGGTTCTTTCATCATCCAGTGGGCCAGCCGCCGCAACAGCTCTAGTTGCGGGCCGCCACCTTCATAGCCACGGTTCCACAGCCACGCATGATCAGACGCCATGAGCGCAACGCGCCCTTCCTCCACACGGTTCAGGATCAGCAGCGGTCGGTCATCTTCGCCGGTCATCACCACATGGCCCAAGGGATCGGCCACATCGATCTGCCGCAGCCAGCGTCCCCATGTTTCCTGTTCGGGCAAGCCGCTGGTCACCGGATGGCGGTGCCCCAGCTCGGACACCAGCGGGCGGTAGGGTTGTTCGATCACCCGCGCGGTCGGCGTGGCGGGCAAGACCTCTCCGAGGGGGGAACGGTAGATGCTGTCGGCGCTCGCAAAATCCGCCCCGGCAGCGACCAGCACAGCACCCCCGCCGCGCACATAATTCGCGACGTTTTCAAGATATAGCGACGGCAGGATGCCGCGGCGTTTGTAGCGGTCAAAGATGATCAGATCGAAATCCTCGATCTTTTCCATGAACAACTCGCGGGTGGGAAAGGCGATCAGCGAAAGTTCGTCCACCGGCACGCCATCCTGTTTTTCCGGCGGGCGCAGGATCGTGAAATGCACCAGATCGACAGAGCTGTCGGATTTCAGCAAATTGCGCCACGTACGCCCGCCCTGATGCGGCTCCCCGCTGACAAGAAGCACCCGCAGGCGGTCGCGCACCCCGTTGATCTGGATCAGCGCGGCATTGTTGCGGTCGGTCAGCTCTCCTTCGGCCTCGGGCAGCGAGAACCGGATCACATTGCGCCCGCCGTGGGGCAGGGTGACGGGAAGTTCCAGATCTTGCCCCACGGGGACGCGGAAGGTCTGCGGCGGCTCCCCATCGACCGAAATTTCAAGCGGGGCCAGCGCGTCTTTTTGCGGGGCGGCCCCAAGGTCGTCGATGCGCAGGGTCAGGGTCACGGGTTCGCCGATGATGGCAAAGGCAGGGGCGTTGCGGACGGACAGGCGGCGATCCCAATCGCTTTGCTTTCCGGTCATCAACAGATGCATCGGTGCGGGCAGATCGACTGGCAGATCGGCGTCGTGAACGCGCCCGTCGCTGAGCGCAAGGATGCCTGCGATCCGGGCGCGCGGCTCTTCGGCAAGCACCTCTGACAGGGCGGTCATCAGCTGCGTGCCGCTATCGCCTTCTCCATCGGGCACGGTCACGCGGCGCAGTTCCGTATTCTCGCGCGCGGTGATCTGTGCCGCCAACGTCTCTGCGGCGGCGGCGGTTTGTGCGGGCCGGTCTGCGAGGGATTGGCTGGCGCTTTCGTCTTCCAGCATCACGACGATATCGGTCAGCGGCGCGCGGTCTTCCTGCTGCACGGAGGGGCCAGATAGCGCCGCCAGAACGACGAGCATCGCCGCCCCCCGCAGCGCCCAGCCTTGCAACCCACGCAGCACCGCCAAGGCAACGGCCACCAGCGCCAGTGCGGCAACGCCCCATAAGATCGGTAGCGGGATCAGCGGGTCGAAGATGATGGTCGATGTCATTGGCCCAACCTGTCCAGCAGCGCAGGCACATGCACCTGATCGGATTTATAGTTGCCGGTCAGCACATGCATGACCAGATTGACGCCAAAGCGGTAAGCCAGTTCGCGCTGACGTTCCCCGGCGAAACCGCGCCCGATGGGCACCATCGGCGCGCCGTTCGAGGACACGGCCCAGGCCGCAGCCCAGTCATTGCCACCGATGACAACCGGGCTCACCCCGTCATTCAGATTGCGGAACGGCATCCCCTCTACCTGTTCGGCATCGGGGGGCGATGCCTCTACCCACAGATCGCGCCCGCTGTGTCGTCCGGGGAAATCCTGCAGCAGATAGAACGTGCGGGTCAGCACGTGATCCGCAGGTAAGGGTTCAAGCGGGGGAATGTCCAGCGGCGCGGCGAGGTCTTGTAGCTTGCGCCCATTGGGGCTGGCGGCCCCGAAGCCCGCGATATTCGCATCACGTGTGTCGAACAGGATCATCCCGCCGGAGCGCAGATAGTCGTTCAGCTTGCGATAGGCCGCATCCGAAGGGCGGGGCTGATCGGGGGTGATAGGCCAGTATAGCATTGGGAAGAAGGCAAGCTCATCCCGCTCCAGATCCACACCGATGGGGTTGGCAGGTTCGACCGAGGTGCGGAAATAAAGCGTATCCGACAACCCGCGCAATCCGGCATCCGACATCTCGTCAACCGACGCGTTGCCGGTGATCACATAGGCCAGCGTCATCTCCGCCGTGGCGTTCAGGGCAAAGCTGTCGTCCGCCTGCGCATCGGCCTGCGTCGGTGCATAGATCAGCGCCGCAAGGATCAGCCCTGCGGCATTGCTGTGCTTGAGCAGCCGCCCCGACAAGGACAGCGACGCGATGACATCAGCGAGTAGCAGTAGAATCGACAGGGACAACAGCCAACCGGCAAGCGGCTGTTCATCGGCCACATCAAGCCCACGTACTGGCACATCCGCTGGCCATGCCGCGGGGGTCAGGGTGGTATCTGCAACCACCACATTGCGCGCAATGCGCCGATCGCCAGAGGCATAGACCCCCGGTTGCAGGTCTGGGCCCGCAGGCGCGGCCATCAGATCAGCCCCGTCCACACCGGGCAGCGTACCCGCGTCAGATAATGTGCCAAACCCGTCCATCACGCGCAGGGGCGTCCACGTCGTGCCCTGCAGGTCCGAGGCCTCGATACCGGCGGAAGATGAAGAAATCGCTAACCGTTCCATCATCTGCACAAACAGCCCCGACAGCGGCAGCGTCGACCACTCGGCCGTGGCTGTCACGTGAAACAATACGATCTGCCCCTGTCCTACCTGCTTGCGGGTGACCAGCGGGGTGCCATCGCTCAGCGACGCGATCACACGCTCTGCCAGTGTCGGGTCGGGCTGCGCGACGACCTGGGCCGAGACGGTCACATCCTGCGGTATCTCCAACCCGTAGAAAGGAGAGGAGTCGCGGAAGCTGTCCAGCGTTTTCGGGGCGCCCCAGCTCATTGCGCCGCCGACACTGCGGCCACCGGCCCGCAGGCGCACAGGCATCAGCGGGTCTTCTGTATCTCGGCTGATGTCGCTGGCAGCGATGCGTGGACCGGCGAAACGCACCAACATGCCACCGGCTTCGATCCAGTCGATCAAGGGGGCCTGCTCTGCCTCCGATAGGGTCGCGATATCGGCCAGTACGATCACATCTGGGTTTGCGGGCAGCACATCGCCAATTCCCCCCTCAATCAGATCGGCGGCGGGGGCCAAGGCCTGTTCGATGTAGTGCAGGGGGGACAGCAGCTCCAGCCCTTCGCGGTTTTCGCGTCCGGCGATCAGCCCAACCTCGCGCCGCCGCAACGCATCATCCACCAGCGTCGTCGCCCCGGCGGAGCGTTGGCCCGCGATGTCGAAACGCGTGATCCGCGCGCGCAGCTCTGCGGGCAGGGACAGGGCCGCGCTGGCCTGCGTTGATCCTGCGTCGAATGTGGCCGGAACGCTGGCGAGGACGCGGATATTGCCCGCCGGATCACGACCCTGCGCCGTGATGGTCACCGACCGCTCGGCACCAGCGAGGGCGCGCTTGACGGTCAGGGTAATCGCCCCGTCCTCATAGGTCGCGGGGGCCAGTGCCAGTACGTCTGCACCTGTCTGATAGACCTCGACGCTGCCCTTGCCCTGAAGCGCATCAAGCATCGCGTCGCGCCCCGCATAGGCTAGCCCGTCGCTGAACCACAGGGTATCGAAACCGCCGAGCGTGTCCGCGATCTCTATCGCGCGGTCAATGTCGGCGGGGGCGGGCTGCCAAGGGGCGGGATCAAACCCGGCCAGACGGCTGCGCCATGCGTCAGCGGATTGAAAGGCGGGTGCTTCTGGTCGGGTGAGGGCAAGAAAACCGACAGTGCGACCAGCGCGTGCCGCACGGGTCAACTGCGCCTCTAGCGCTTCGGTTTGCTGCGGCCAACGTGTGGCTCCCGCCCAAGACCCGTCGAGCACGATCAGCAGCGGGCCGGTGCCTTGGGTCTGTTCCTCTTGCGGGTTCAGGATCGGTCCGGCCAGCCCGATGATCAACGCGGCCACCGCCAGCATGCGCAGCAGCAGCAACCACCACGGCGTGCGGTCCGACACGCTTTCATCATCGCTCAGCCCAAGCAGCAGCGCCACGCCGGGAAAGCGGCGGCGGATCGGCGCAGGTGGCACCGCGCGCAGGATCAGCCACAGGATCGGCAGCGCCAGAAGCGCCAGCAGCATCCACGGCGCGGTAAAGCCGATGCCCCCCAGAACGGTCATGCTGTCCCCCCACTGCGCGTATCCAGCGCCGCATAGAGCCATAAAAGCGCCGATTGCGCGGTGCTGTCGGTGTGGTGCAGCCCGTACTGCCAGCCGGTCAGGGCACAAAGCTGCCGCAGCTCTGCCTTGCGCGCGGCGAGCCGTTCCAGATAGCGGTCTTTAAGGTCGTTCGCTTTCAAGGTCTCGTGGCGCAGCGTGCCGCCAACGCTTTCAAAGATGGTGCGACCGGTGAAGGGGAAGGCCTCCTCCGAGGGGTCCAGCACATGATACAGCACGCCGCGCACCCCGCGGTCCGCCGCCTTGGTCAGCGCGGTGGTCACCCCCGCAAGATCCCCCATGAAGTCAGAGATAAACACAGCCCGTGCATGGGGGATCATGGCGCGATGTTCCGGCGGGGCGTAGTCGGCGGCGTCGTCCTGACACAGGGCTTCGGCAAGGCGCAGGATCTGCGGCCTGCCGGATCGCGGGGGCAGGGCGCTGCCGGTCAGCCCGACCCGTTCACCGCCCCGTTGCAGCAGGATCGCCAGCGCCAACCCGATCAGCCGCGCGCGGTCGCCCTTCTGTTCCAATGCAGGCGTCGAGGCAAAGCGCATGGACGCCCCCTGATCGACCCAAAGCATGACCGACTGCGCGATCTGCCATTCGCGTTCGCGCACGAACTCGTGGTCCCCCATGGCCGAACGCCGGTGATCAATGCTGCGACGGCTATCCCCGGCCTGTGCCGGACGGTATTGCCAGAAATCATCCCCCCCCCCTGCGCGTCGACGCCCATGGGCACCCAGCAGGACTGCACCGGCCAGATGCTCTGCACGGGCCAGCAGCGCGGGCAAACGGGCGGCTTGCTCCTCTGATCGGATGCGAAGGGTGTCGGG
>Ga0208833_1000267_pt1 | contig 14600 bp, 9 predicted proteins | sample DeeseametaMP1788_FD_184181 | JGI IMG/M metagenome (GOLD analysis project Ga0208833, IMG submission 184181) | Marine microbial communities from the Deep Pacific Ocean - MP1788 (SPAdes) | ecosystem: Environmental > Aquatic > Marine > Oceanic | place: North Pacific Ocean | collected 2011-05-03 | reverse complement strand
CCGAGCAGGTCCAGCAGGGCCCGGACGCCGGGTGCTCCGTCGACCGCGAGGGCGTGCACCGTGGGTCGTCCGACCAGCACGGCCCGCGCGCCGAGGGCCAGCGCCGTGAGGGCGTCCAAGCCCGATCGCACTCCCCCGTCGACGTACACCTCCACGTCGTCGCCGACCGCCTCCACCACCCTGGGGAGCGCCGCGGCCGTGCTGACCGTGCGGTCGAGCTGCCGACCACCGTGGTTGGACACCCACACCCCGGCCGCACCGGCGTCCGCGCACCGCCGGGCGTCGTCGGCACGGAGCACGCCCTTGACGACGGTGGGCAGGCCGCAGGTCTCGGTGATCCACGCGAGGTCGTGCGCGCGCAGGCCGCGGTGGTGCCGCTCGGCGGTCGGGTCGGCGAAGTTGGTGCGGTGCCAGGAGAGGTCGTGGCCGACCCAGGCGTCGTCGGCCGGCTCGTACTTGGTGCCGGGGAAGGGGGTGTCGACGGTCAGCGCCACAGCCCGCGCACCGGCGTCCGCGGCGGCACGGAGGACCGGGGCCGCCCCCTCCCGGTCGGGCGGCAGGTAGGCCTGCACCCACCACACGGCGTCGGGATCGACGGCCCGGGCCGCGTCGCCGATCGCGGCGAAGGGGTGTCCCGCGTTGGTGGACACGACGTGCAGCGCACCCGCCGCCGCTGCCCCGGCCGCCATCGCCAGCTCCCCGTCGGGGTGCACGACCCGCTGCATCGAGGTCGGGGCGACACCGACCGGGGTGCTCAGCGCAGCACCCAGGACCTGCGTCGTCAGGTCCGGCTCCCCGTGGCCACCGAGCACCCGTGGCCACAACCTGACCGCGCGCCAGGCCTCCGTCGCCTCGTCCCGGGTGATGCCCTCCCGGGCGCCGGCCTCGAGGTAGGCCCACATCGGGGCGGGGAGCACCTCGCGCGCCCGCGCGGCCAGCTCGGCCTGCCACCCGCCGCGGCGGGGGCCGGCCCAGCTCGGCCGCGACGGGGTCATCGGACCTCGACGCCCTTGAAGCTCTTCTTGCCCTTGCGCAGCACCATCCAGCGACCACCGATCAGGTGGTCCTCGGTGGGCACCAGCTCGGGGTCCTCGACGCGGACGTTGTTGAGGTAGGCACCGCCCTCGCCCACCGTGCGCCGGGCCTCGCCCTTGCTCTTGGCCAGCCCCGCCTCGACCAGCAGGTCGGTGACGCTGGGCATCCGGGCGCGGTCCACGGTGATGGCGCCCGCCTCACCGAGGGCAGCCCCGAGGGTGTCGGCCGAGAGGGCGCTCATGTCCCCACCCCCGAACAGCGCGGCGGAGGCTGCCTGGATGCGGGCCGTCTCCTCGGTTCCGTGGACCAGGGTCGTCACGTGCTCGGCCAGGGCCTTCTGGCCGGCGCGCAGGAAGGGCTTCTCGGCGTGCGTCGCCTCGATCTCCTCGATCTCGGCGCGGGAGAGGAAGGTGAAGATCCGCAGCAGCTCACCGACCTTCTCGTCCTCGACGTTGAGCCAGAACTGGTAGAAGGAGTACGGCGAGAGCATGCTCGGGTCCAGCCACAGGGCGCCGCCCTCGGTCTTGCCGTACTTCGTGCCGTCGGACTTGGTGATCAGCGGCGTGGCGAAGGCGTGCACCGTGGCCCCGGCCGCCCGTCGGATCAGCTCGGCCCCACCGGTGATGTTGCCCCACTGGTCCGAGCCGCCGAACTGCAGCGTCACGCCGTGCTCGCGGTAGAGGCTCAGGAAGTCCATCGACTGCAGCAGGACGTAGGAGAACTCGGTGTAGGAGATCCCGCCCGCCTCGAGACGGCGCTTCACCGTCTCGCGCGCGAGCATCCGGTTGACCGGGAAGTGCTTGCCGATGTCGCGCAGGAAGTCGATGGTCGACAGGCCCTGGGTCCAGTCGAGGTTGTTGACCATCGTCGCGGCGTTCTCGCCCTCGAAGGACAAGAAGGGCTCGATCTGTCGGCGTACCCGGTCGACCCACTCCGAGACGGTGTCGGCGTCGTTGAGGGTCCGCTCACCGGAGTCGCGCGGGTCGCCGATCATGCCGGTGGCGCCGCCGACCAGGGCGTACGGCGTGTGGCCGGCGTCCTGGAGCCGCTTGGCGGTCAGGATCTGGACGAGGTTGCCCAGGTGCAGGCTCGGTGCCGTCGGGTCGAAGCCGACGTAGAACCGCACGCTCCCGGACGCCAGCGCCTCGCGCAGGGCGTCGAGGTCCGTCGAGTGCGCGAGGAGTCCGCGCCACTCGAGGTCGTCGAGGAGGGTGGGGTCGAGGGACACCGTGCTGCCTTTCGTGAGCGGTCGCGCCGAGAGCGGCGCCAGTGCTGTGACAGGGGCAAGCCTGCCTCATCGATGCGCGAGGACGCCGAGGAGCCCACCCCGTCGTGGGAGCAGCCGGTGGCGGGTGCAGCCCTATCCTGACCGGTCAGGAGGTGCCGGTAGGTGATCGCAGGCAGGTACTCGTTGGACCGCGAGCTGGGCCGTGGCGGCATGGGCGCGGTCTGGCTCGGGCGCGACGAGGTGCTCGGACGCGAGGTGGCCGTGAAGCGGCTGGGCCTCGCGCCCGGCGCCGACAGCCCCGACCACGCCCGCGCGGAGCGCGAGGCACGGCTGGCGGCACGGCTGAGCCACCCGCACGTCGTGGCCGTCTACGACCTGGTCGAGGAGGAGCGCCAGCAGTACCTCGTCATGGAGTACGTCGAGGGGACGAACCTCTCCGGCCTGCTGCGCGCCCGCGGACCGTTGCTCCCCGACGCCGCGGCGGCGCTGCTCGGGCAGGCCGCCGACGCGTTGGCCTCCGCCCACGAGGCCGGGATCATCCACCGCGACGTCAAGCCCTCCAACATGCTCGTCACCGAGGACGGACAGCTCAAGCTGTCCGACTTCGGCATCGCCCGGGCCGAGGCCGACCCGTCCCTCACCCAGACCGGGCTGGTGACCGGCTCACCCGCCTACCTGGCCCCCGAGGTCGCCTCCGGTGGCAGTGCGCAGGACACCGCCGACGTGTGGTCGCTGGGTGCCTCCCTCTTCCACGCGCTGACCGGGCACCCGCCCTACGAGGTCACCGACAACGTCCTCGGCGCGCTCTACCGCATCGTGCACGAGGAGCCGCCGCGCGTGCCGGAGCCGGGGTGGCTCGGCCCCGTCCTGGTCGCGACCATGAACCGCGACCCCGACGCACGCTGGCCGATGGCGCGCGTGCGCGACTTCCTCCTCCACGGCCCCGACGGCGCCGGCATCACCCTGGTGACCGATCCGGCAGCCGCCTCGGACCCGGGGACGGGGTCGCACACCCAGGAGCTGGCTGCCGTGCCGCCGGTCAACACCGGGCCGCAGCCCGTCGTCCCGGCACCGACCCCGCGCTCGGCGGAGACCCGTCCGCGACGAGGTGCGGGGCCGGTCCTCCTCGGCCTCGGTCTCGGCGTGCTCGTGGTGCTGGCCGCGTTCCTGGTCGGGCAGGTCCGTGACCCTGGGGCCGAGGAGCCCGCCTCCTCCGGCGACGGGCCCAGCGCCTCCGCGGAGCCCAGCGCCGGACCCGCCCCGCCGACCAGGGAGGAGCTGGAGGAGTTCGCGGCGTCGTACGTCACGACGGCGGTCGACGACCCGGAGGCGGGCTTCGCCCTGCTCACGCCCGCCTTCCAGGAGGAGAGCTCCGGCCTCGAGGGGTACACCGGGTTCTGGGGCTCGGTGCGCGAGGTCTCCTCGTTCACCCCCGTGGGCGCCGACCCCCAGGCCGGCACCGTGACCTACGAGTACAGCTACGTGCTGCGCAACGGCACCCGCCGCACCGAGACCATCGAGCTGACGCTGGAGCAGCAGGAGGACGGCGCCCTGCTCATCGCCGGGGGGCGGCAGATCTGAGTCGTTCACGCACCGCCACCCCCCTCTCGCCCTAGGCTGGGGTTGCCGGGCGGCATCGGGGCCGGCACCGGGGTCGGAGGGAGTGACGTGGACCTGTCGGGTCTCTACCGCGGAGTCGTCGAGGGATCCCCCGACGGCATCTGGGTCATCGACCTGCACGGCGCCACCGCCTACACCAACCCGGCCATGGCGGCGATGTACGGCGTGGAGCCGGACCGCATGGACGCCGTGTCGATGTACGACACCCTCGACGACCTGGGCAAGGTCCAGCTGGCCGAGCACCTGCGCCAGGTGCGCGAGAACGGTCTGCAGCCCGGCGACGTCGAGGTGCAGATGATCCGCGCCGACGGCACGCCCATGTGGTGCCTGGTGCGCGAGTCCCTGCTGGAGATCGAGGACGGTCGCCCCGGGCTGTGCCTCTCCTTCAGCGACTACACCTCCCGGCGGGAGATGGTCGAGGCGCTGCGCACCAGCCGTCGCAACCTCGCCGAGGCCCAGCGCATCGCGCGGGTGGGCAGCTGGGAGTGGGACCTCACCACCGACACCATCACCGGCTCCGTCGAGGTCGACGCGATGTTCGGCTCCTCCAGTGCCGACGAGCCGTGGAGCTACGAGCGGTTCCTCGGGCAGGTCCACCCCGACGACCAGGCGCTGGTCGAGTCGCAGGTCGAGGCCGCCATCGCCGAGCAGGGCACCTTCGACGTCATCGTCCGCGTCCAGGCGCAGGAGCAGTGGATGTGGACCCGCGGTCGCGGGGTCGTGCACGTGGACCGCGACGGCCGGCTGCTGATGTCGGGGACGCTGCAGGACGTCAACGAGGTGCAGGAGACGCGCTTCGCCCTGGAGGACCAGGTCGCGCAGAACACCTTGATGCAGGCGGTCGCGAGCGCCGCGAACGCCGCGTCCAGCCTCGACGAGCTGCTGCTGCGCGCTCGTGACCTGGTGCTGCTCCACGACGACTGGGAGCGCGCCCGCGGCTTCTGGGTCGACGACGGGGACCTGGTGCCGATCGTGGTGACCGGTGAGCAGCCCGAGCCCCTGCGCGACGCCGCGGAGCTTCGGCTCGCCCGGAGGGTCCTCGCGAGCCGCGAGCCGACCTGGGACGACGCCCGCCTCACCATCGCGTTCCCGGTGGTGCTGGGCGGCGAGGTCCTCGCGGTCATCACGATCACCTCCGCTCCCCCGCTCTTCCGCCACGCCATGATCGAGCAGATGGTCGACCACGTCGCCGCCCAGATGGCGTTGGTCGCCTGGCGCGAGCAGACGGCGGCGGAGCTGGAGCAGGCCCGCGACGCGGCCATGGAGGCCTCGCGGATGAAGTCGGACTTCCTCGCCACGATGAGCCACGAGATCCGCACCCCGCTCAACGGTGTCATCGGGCTCAACGACCTGCTGATGCGCACGACCCTCGACCACGACCAGCAGCGCCTCGCGACCGGGGTGCAGGTGGCCAGTCGCGCGCTGCTCGGGGTGCTCAACGACATCCTGGACTTCTCCAAGATCGAGGCGGGACGCCTGGAGCTGGAGATCCTGGACTTCGAGGTGCGGGAGGTCGTCGAGCAGGTCGCCGGGGTGCTCGGGGAGTCCGCGCGGTCTCGGGGCCTGGAGCTCGTGGTGTCCTGCGCGCCCGAGGTGCCGCAGATGCTCGCCGGCGACCCCACGCGCCTCTCCCAGGTCCTGACCAACCTGGTCTCCAACGCCATCAAGTTCACCGAGGAGGGCGAGGTCCTGGTCCGCGCGACCGCGGAGCCGGGGCCGGACGAGCGGACCTACCTGCGCGTGACCGTCAGCGACACCGGCATCGGCGTCCCGCCGGCCAAGGTCCCCGGCCTCTTCGAGCCCTTCACCCAGGCCGACACCTCGACGACCCGCGTCTACGGCGGCACCGGTCTCGGCCTGGCCATCTGCCGCGAGATCGTGCAGGCGATGGGCGGCACCATCGGCTACAGCGACAACCCCGACGGCGGTGCGGTCTTCACCTTCAGCGTCCTGCTCGAGCCGTCGGCCGGAGAGATCGACGACTCCGCCGACGCGCACGCGCGACAGGTCCTCTCCGGTCGACGGATGCTCGTCGTCGACGACAACCCGCACAACCGGACGATCCTCGCCGAGCAGCTCGGCTGGTGGGGCGTCCGCGCAGTCGCGGTCGACTCCGCGGACGAGGCGGTCGCCGCCGTGGCCTCCGCCGCCGAGCGGGGACACCCGTTCGAGGCGGTCCTGCTGGACATGGCCATGCCCGGTCACGACGGCATGTGGCTGGCCCGCCGGCTCCGCGCGGAGGAGGCCGGGGCCTCGCTGCGCCTGCTCATGCTCACCTCCATGACCCAGCTGACCGACGAGCAGGTCCGCGATGCCGGCATCGACGACCTGCTCGTCAAGCCCGCCCCCTCGGGCGTGCTGCGCTCAGCCGTCGTCGACCTCGTCGGGGGCGACGCCCTGCCGGTGGACGAGGAGCTGGTCCCCGACGCCGGGACCGCCGGTCGCCGCATCCTCGTCGTCGAGGACAACCCGGTGAACCAGATGGTCGCGGGCGGCATCTTGGAGTTCCTGGGTTACGAGCACCGCATCGTCGACGACGGCCGCGCCGGGGTGGACGCCTGGGCCGAGGGCGGCTGGGACGCGATCCTCATGGACGTGCAGATGCCGGTCCTCGACGGGTACGCCGCCACCCGCGAGATCCGTGACCGCGAGACCGACCACCGGGTGCCCGTCATCGCGATGACCGCCGCCGCCATCGAGGGCGAGCGCGAGCGCTGCCTGGCCTCGGGCATGGACGACTACCTCACGAAGCCCGTCGACCCGGCTGCTCTCGCGGCTACGCTGTCGCACTGGTTGGAAGGGTCGGAAGGGACTGCTGCAGTGGACGACACCCCGGAACCGGAGGCACCCGTGACGCACGAGGACTCGACCGCTGACGTGCTCGCCGGGCTCGACACCGAGCGGCTGGAGATGCTGCTCGAGCTCGACCCCGACAGCACCGCCTACCTCGACCGGGCGATCGGCAACTTCATGCACAACAGCGTCGCCGGGCTCGAGCAGATGCGCGAGGCCATCGAGGCCGGGGACGCCGCGGCGCTGCGCCAGTCCTCCCACCGGCTGGCCGGCGGCGCGCTGAACCTCGGGGTCACCTATGCGGGCGAGGCCGTGCGCCGGCTCGAGGCGATCTCCGACGAGGGCACCACCGACGGCGCCGCCGAGCTGCTCGACGAGGTGGCCGGGGCGCTCGAGCGCGGGCGGCAGGCCCTGGCGGCGTACCAAGCGGGCTACCAGGCGGAGAAGCAGGCTCAGGCAGGGTCGTAGGCGCAGGAGTTCGCGGTGTTCTTGGGCCGTGCGGGGTCGTCCCGCTTGCGTCGGGTGCCCGGCGGGTCGATGGCCTTGGCGACCGTGTCGCGCAGGTAGTCGAAGTCGGGGTCCCCGGAGAAGAAGCTCGCGCTGGTCTTGAAGACCACCGAGCGCACCTTGGCGTCCTTCATCCGCAGCGCCAGTCCGGCGAAGGCCGGGAGCAGGCTCTGCGGGATGTCGGAGTAGACGACCTCCTTGCCGGCCGCGGCGAGCGCGGTATAGCGGCGCACGAGCGTCACCGGGTCCGCCGCCTCGATGATCGCCGCGACCGTGCACCGCTGGCGGTCCATCCGCTGGTAGTCGTCACTGCCGTAACGGCCACGGGCGAACCACAGGGCGTGGAACCCGTCGAGGGTCTGGTCCGGGCCCGGCTCGATCCAGCCGGTGGGCGGGATGCCCGCGTCGGTGTTGCCGTTGATGGCGACGCGGGTGTTGACGTTCACCGTGATCCCGCCGATCGCGTCGACGATCTCCTGGAAGCCCTTGAGGTTGACCAGCACGTAGTAGTCGACGCCGATGCCCAGGCTCCCGCCCACGGCCTGCTTGATCGCGTCAGCGCCCTCGTTGGTGCTCTCCCCCAGCACCCCGGGGTGGAGGGCGGGGACGTTGCGGTAGATCGCGTTGAGCATGTACGACCCGTCGTCGCCGTAGCCCGAGAAGCCGTACGGGTAGAGGTCGTGCAGCGGGCTGTCCTCGGGGAACTGCGCGTTCATCATGTTGCGCGGCAGGCTGAACATGACCGTCTTGCCGGAGGTGGTGTCGATGCTGACGAGGATGACGGTGTCGGTGCGGACGCCGTCGCGGCCCTCGCCACCGTCGCCGCCCAGCAGCAGCACGTTCACGCGCTCCCGTCCGCCCCACGGGTCGGCGGGGGTCACGTCGCGCGGGGTCGTGGAGGTCTCGTTGTCGCTGAAGACCGTCTCGACGAGGTCTGCCTGCACGGTCGCGTAGCGCGCGGCCACCGCGAACGGCGCACCGACGACGCCGACCAGGGCCAGCACGAACGCGTGACCGACCAGGGTCGTCCAGGCGCGGCGCTGGACCGGTCGGACCTGTCGGTAGGTGAGGTAGACGATCAGCGCCCACACCGAGAGTGCGCCGACGATGACCCCGGCCGCGACCTTGAGCCGGGTCGGGTCCAGGACGAGGTCGAGCGCAGCGTCGAGGTCGCGGGCGGCGTACCAGACCGAGAAGCCGGCGAGCGCGAGCGTCGGCAGGAGCACCAGGACGCCGAGCAGTCGCCGCCCCGTCCACAGGAAGCCGCCACCGGGCACGAGGGCCCCCAGGAAGGTGACCGCGAGGGTGCCGGGCAGGCCGGCGGCCCGGCGCCAGGACCGGCGACGGGCGCGGTGGCCCGGCGGTCGGCTCGGGGATGGGCCGGGTGCCGGTGGGCTGGGTGCCGGTGGGCTGGATGTCGACGGGCTGGATGTCGACGGGCTGGATGTCGACGGGCTGGGCGTCCTCCGCGCGGCGCGTCGGGCCTGGCGGGCCTGGCGTCTGGTCGTGGCCCGGCGTCGGCCTGTGCGAGGTGTCCTCGGCTCCGCGGCGGGATCGACCAGGTCGGTCACGGGGAGCCTCTCAGCGCGCGGGGGACGGGGCGGGCCGGTCGGCCTCGCGGCGAGAAAATATCACCCCAACGAGCGGTAGAGCGTGAGGTCGGCGGCGTACGCCTCCTCGATGAGGTCGCGGGTGGCGGCCGTGACCTCGTGCTCGCGCGGCGGCGACACGTTGCGCTGCGGGAGCTTGATCTTCTTCTTGCCGACCTTCGCGCGCATCCACTCGAAGGCGGAGTCGAGGTCGTCGTAGCGCCACAACCGGTCCACGGCCAGGCGTCCGTCCGGGGAGGTGACGTAGTCGGTCTGCGGCCGCAGCCGGATCTCGCCGGTGACGACGCGGCCGACGAACTCGTCGAAGCCGAGGTCCCCGACGTAGGTGCGCTTGCCCGCGATCCCGGGCCGGGAGCGGTAGCGCCACCACGACGCCAGCCAGGACACCGGCTCGCGGACGAGGGCCGTGACCTCGTAGTCGGCGCGGGCGTAGCCGTGCTGCTCCAACAGGGGCACGAACCGCTCGTCGAACTCGCGCGCGGTGACGTGCTTCAGCGACGGCGGGCCGGAGGTGACCAGCTGGGCGTGCTTGGTGAAGGCCGCCTCGAGCGCGGTGGAGCCCGACTTGGGGACCGCGAGGACGACGAACCCGTACTTGGGGACGGCCAGCATGCGCACCATTCTGCGCTGCCATACCCCCGCAGGGACACGAGGGGGTGAGGGTGGGACGTCGGACGCGGGGTAGACGTCGCAGGAACGCACACGACGAGTGCCGTCCACCGGACGGCGAGGAGGTCAACATGCGACGTGGTGGAAGCAGCATCATCGGGATCCTGCTGGCGATCTGGCTGGTGATCGGCTTCGTGGCGGCCCTGCAGCGGGGCTACTTCGGCGATGACCGCGAGGTGAGCTGCAAGAGCGTCGGCGACACGGTCCTGACGATCGTGGCCGGGCCGCTCAACTACATGGGCGTGAACCCGAAGGTCGACTGCGAGATCCCCGAGGACCTGCCCGAGCCCTCGGAGTGAGAGCCGTCGACGTGGAGCTGTCGAGTAGGGCGGGTGGGGCTCGAACCCACGACCCAAGGATTATGAGTCCTCTGCTCTGACCGACTGAGCTACCGCCCCCTGCGCCGGGTCACGACGCGACGGTGAGCGTACTTCGACCGCGTCGTGGTGGCTCGGGTGGGGCGGGCGGGCAGGTCTGCGCCGCAGGAACGGCAGAGGGCCGCTGACCCGGTGGTCAGCGGCCCTCTCTCTGCTCCCCCGGTTGGACTCGAACCAACAACCCTCCGGTTAACAGCCGAATGCTCTGCCAGTTGAGCTACAGGGGATCGGTGCAGCGCGCACACACTAGCAAGGCGCCCAGACGCCGGTGAAATCGCGGTCGATCAGAGCTCGCCGAGCTGCTCGCGGGCCTGCGCGAGAGCCGCGGCGGCCACGGACCGGACCTCGGGATCGGACGGGTCGACGCCCTCGTCGTACTCGTAGACCCACTGCACGTCGGACCCTCCGGAGGGCGCCCGCCGGGCGATCACCCGCAGTCCACGACGACCGCTGACGGTCACGTGTCGTTGGAACAGCACGCTCGCGGTCACCCGCTCGCGGACCAGCTCGAGCAGGCGTCCGGTGTCCTCGAAGGTCCAGGTGTGCTCGGGCCGCGCACTCCCCCAGGCACCGACCTCGCTCACCCGGAGCACGCTCGTCTCCTGGTCCCAGTCGGCGGCCTCGACCTGCTCCCAGGCGATGCGCAGGGCGCCGCCCTCGGGGTCGCGCGCGTGGAACGCGTCGCGGGAGCCGGCCACGACGCTGCCGTCGGTGGCGCGCGCCCAGGCGAGGACGCGCTCGCCGCGCGGCAGGGACAGCCCGTGCCGGTCACGGTCGGTGGTGAGCCTGGCGAGGGGGTTGCGGCCGGCCATCAGTGCGCCGCCTCCCCCGCCACCAGCTGGTCGCGCAGGCCCCGCCGGTGCTGCTCGAGGGCGGCCAGCTCACCGAACATCCGGTTGTAGCTGTCGGGATCCTCGACGGGGTTGGTGCGCTGGAGCCGCGACTTCACCGCCTCGATGCGGCGGGCCGCGGTGAGCTCGAGCAGGCGGACCATGTGGTGGTTGACGTACGCCGCGTCCGGCTCCTTGGGCGTCAGCAACGGCTCCACGGCCAGCGCCGAGATCGCCGAGGTCACCTCGGGGTCGGTGGCCCCGTCACGGAGCCTCTGCGCCCAGGCCGGGTCCCCGTTGCCGGCGCCCGGTCCACCCAGGCCCGCGACGACCTCCCAGATCGAGCGGTAGACGGGGTGGGTGAAGTCGTCGGGACCGATCTCGCTGCTGCGCCGGCCGATCGTCATGGGGCGCTGCACCACCAGCTTGAGCAGCTCGCGCTCGAGGCGGAAGCGCGGGTCACGCAGGTCCGGGCCCGCGGCGCGTGGCGCGGCCGGCGGTGCCTTGGCGGCTGGTGCGGCGGACGAGGGGCGCTGCTTCACCCGTCGCGTCTCGGCCAGCACCGTGTTGGGGTCGATATCGGCCCCGATCATCCGGGAGATCTCCTGCGCGAACGCGGTCACCTTGGACTGGTCGCGCACCGAGGCCACGACCTTGGCAGCCTCGCGCATGGCGTCGATGCGGCCGTCGGCGCGGTCCAGGTCGTACTTGCCGATGATGTTCCCGATGACGAACCGGTACAGCGGCACCCGGCGCGCGACGAGCTCACGCACGGCCGCCTCGCCGGTGGGCAGGTCGTCGGTGGACATCCGCAGGTCGCACGGGTCCATGCCCGAGGGCTCGACCGCGACGTAGGTCTGGGAGACGAAGTTCTGGTCGCCGTCGAAAGCACGCAGCGCGGCCTTCTGGCCGGCGGCGTCGCCGTCGAAGGTGAAGATGACCTCGCCGCGGAACTCCTCGTGGTCGTGGAGGAAGCGGCGCAGCACCCGCGCGTGGTCGTCGCCGAACGCGGTGCCGCAGGTGGCCACGGCGGTGCCGACGCCGGAGAGGTGGCAGGCCATCACGTCGGTGTAGCCCTCGACGATCACCGCCTGGCTGGAGCGACCGATCTCCTTGCGCGCCAGGTCGATGCCGTAGAGCACCTGGGACTTCTTGTAGATCGGCGTCTCGGCGGTGTTGAGGTACTTCGCCTCGATCCGGTCGTCGTCGAAGATCCGTCGCGCGCCGAAGCCGATCGTCTCGCCGCTCGGCTCGCGGATCGGCCACAGCAGCCGCCCGCGGAACTTGTCGTACGGCGACCGGCCCACCGCCACGAGTCCCGCCACCGTCAGCTCCTCGACCGAGAAGCCCTTCTGCTGCAGGTGCCGGTAGAGCACCTCGCCGCCACGCGGGGCGAACCCGATGCCGAACATCTCGGCGGCGGCCTTGTCGAAGCCGCGCTCGGCGAGGAACTGCCGGGCGACCAGGGCGTCGGGAGACCCGAGCTGGTCGGCGTAGAACTCCTGGGCGTGCCGGTGGGCCTCCACCAACCGGTTGCGCGGCGGCCCCTTGGGCCGGTCGTCGCGCTCGTCGCCGTCGACGCGCTGCAGCGCCACGCCGGCCTTGTCGGCCAGGCGCTCGACCGCCTCGCCGAAGGACAGCGCGTCGATCTTCATCAGGAAGGTGATGACGTCACCGCCTTCCTGGCACCCGAAGCAATGAAAGAAACCTCGGCTCGGCGTGACGTGGAAGGACGGGGACTTCTCGTCGTGGAAGGGGCACAGGCCCTTCATGGAGCCGCCGCCGGCGTTGCGCAGCGTGACGTACTGCGAGACGACCTCGTCGATCCGGGCCTTCTCACGCACCTCGGCGATGCTGTCGTCTCGGATCCGGCCCACCACGCGGCCGATCCTACGGGCGACGCGAGGAGGTCAGTAGGCGCCCGTCATCTGGTTGTGGAGAGGCTCCCCTGCGGCGTAGCGGTGCAGCTGCTCGGCGACGAGCCGGTGGGCGCGGGGCCACATCGCCGACGAGGCGCCGCCGACGTGCGGGCTGACCAGCAGTCCGGGGGCGTCCCACCAGGGGCTCTCGGCGGGCAGCGGCTCGGTGTCGACCACGTCGACGGCGGCGGTGAGTCGCTCGGAGCGCAGCTCCGCGAGGAGCGCGTCGGTCTCCACCACGGCGCCGCGGGCCATGTTGACCAGCAGGGCACCGTCCTTCATCCGCGCGAGGAAACCGGCGTCGACCAGACCGCGGGTCTCGTCGGTCAGCGGGCAGATCAGCACGACCACGTCGGCCTCGGGCAGCAGGGCGGGCAGCTCGTCGAACCCGTGGACCGGCCCGGTGTCCTCCTGGCGGGCCGTGCGCGCCACCCGCACGACCTCGGTCTCGAACGGGAGCAGGCGCTGCTCGATGGCACGGCCGATCGCGCCGTACCCGACGAGGAGGACGCGCTTGTCGGCCAGCGCCGGTCGCCAGCGGGTGTTCCACCGGCGGGCGTCCTGGTCGCGCACCATCCCGGGCACGTCGCGCAGCGACGCGAGCACGAGGGCGAGCGTCAGCTCGGCCGTCGAGGTGTCGTGGATGCCGCGGCCGTTGCAGAGGAGCACGCCGTCGGGCACCCGGTCCCGGACGTTGTCGACGCCGGCCGAGAGCACCTGCACCACCTCGAGCGAGGACATCCGCGGCAGGACGTCTCCCACGGCCGGCCCCATCTGGTACGGCGCGACGTAGAAGCGCACGTCCTCGACCGAATCCGGGACGTGCTCGGTGGGGTCGACCACCTCGAAGCGCAGCCCGCGGGGCAGCTCACCCACCGCGGCCTCGAGGTGGGAGGGGTCGAAGGGCAGCCAGACGAGAGGGTCGCTCACGCCCGCGACGCTACCCGGGGAGCACGCAGCGCCTCCCAGCGCGAGACGGCCGAGGCGTCGGTGAGCGAGGCGACCTGGTCGACCACGACGCGCAGCCGGCCGGCGTCGTCGGTGGCCCCGTGCCAGTCGTCGGCGAAGGCGCGGTCCAGGGCGTCCGGGCCGCGGTGGGCCAGCAGTGCGACGAGCTCGCCCAGCAGCCCGCGCTGGCGGGCCATGACGGCCAACCGGTCCTCGGCCTGCATGACGTAGTGGGCGGCGACCCCCTTGAGCACCAGCATCTCCAGCCCGGTGCGCCGCGGCACGACCAGGTCGGCCTCGTAGCGGACGAACGGTCCCGGGCCCGCGGCGTGGGTGGCGTGCTGGACCGCACCGCAGAAACGCCCGATCAGGTCGCTGGTGAGGTTCTTCAACGCCGCCAGCGAGGCCCGGCTGCCGTCGTAGGGCGCATGCGGCCAGGAGCCGACGGCGCGCAGGTCCGCCAGGACGTCCTCGAGCTCGTCGTCAGTGACCTCCGCGAGGTCTGAGGGGTACCACTCGCGCAGCGTGGCCCAGACGGCCTCGCTGTCGAGGCGGGTCAGGTCGACACGGTCGGCGACCACGCCGTCCTCGACGTCGTGGACGGAGTAGGCCACGTCGTCGGCGAGGTCCATCACCTGGGCCTCCAGGCAGCGGCGCGGGGGCTGCGCAGCGGGCACGCCGAGCCGCAGCCAGGCGAAGACCGGGCCATCGTCGGCGTAGACGCCGAACTTGCCGTCGCGGGACTCCTCGGGGCCCCAGGGGTACTTCGAGCAGGCGTCGAGCGTGGCCCGGGTGAGGTTGAGCCCCACCGAGCGTCCCTGCTCGTCGAAGGTCTTCGACTCCAGTCGGGTCAGCAGCCGCAGCGTCTGGGCGTTGCCCTCGAAGCCGCCGCACTCCACCGCCAGGTCGGCCAGCACGCGCTCGCCGTTGTGACCGAAGGGCGGGTGCCCCAGGTCGTGGGCCAGCGCCGCGGTCTCGGCGATGTCGGGGTGCGACCCGAGGGCTCGGGAGAGGTCCCGGGCGACCTGGGCCACCTCCAGGCTGTGGGTGAGCCGGTTGCGCAC